>Ga0209993_10006_pt1 | contig 43770 bp, 41 predicted proteins | sample Antgeofumaro1A2A_FD_188082 | JGI IMG/M metagenome (GOLD analysis project Ga0209993, IMG submission 188082) | Geothermal fumarole subsurface microbial communities from Mt. Erebus, Antarctica - 1A2A (SPAdes) (version 2) | ecosystem: Environmental > Terrestrial > Volcanic > Fumaroles | place...
AGGTTGCTAAAGCGCTTAAAGCAGTCGTCCAAAGGGGCTTTACCTCCGAAGTGGCAAATCCCGCTTCCATCACTTTAAAGAGAGCGGCAATCAAGGCTGCCTTGGGCGCTGTCGCCATAAAGGCGGCAAGGGGTGTCAGCGCCCCATCGTAAACATCCGGCGCCCATTGGTGGAAAGGCACCAACGCAATCTTGAAGGAAAGCCCCACCATCACCAAACTCAACCCTACGACCAGAAACATAGGTTGTTCGGGCACCCGCACGCCTATCTGCAACAAGTTCGTCGTCCCTGTCGCTCCATAAACGAAGGCGATGCCATAAACAAGGAAAGCGGACGCCATTGCCCCCAACAGCAGATATTTGAGTGCCGCTTCCGTGGGGTAGGGACGGTCGGACGCATAGCCCGTCAATACATAGAGCGCCAACGACAAAGTGTCAACGGCGAGAAAAAGGATGACCAAGTCGGTGGCGCTGACCAAAAACATCGCTCCCACAGATGCCAGCAACAGGAGAGCACAATACTCGCTGACCCGCCGCAGCCACCCTCGGTCTCGCAGATACTCCCACGACATAATCAGCGACAGGAGCGCCCCCACGACGATGAGGAAGTGGAAAGCAAGGGCGAACCTGTCCAACCGAACCATGACGGCGCCATCAAAAACGGCTTCCCCTGTCGCGTTCCTCGAAGCGACAACGACCACCAGTGCTAATAGTAAGCCAACGATGGTCAACCCGAAAGTGCTCTCACGAGCGCGCCCTTTTGATGCGGCACTGAGCAACAAAAGCAGAAGTGTAAAGCAGACCAAAAGCACCTGTGTGCGGCTGACAGAAAGGGCTGCCTCTAACATCGTCCCCTTGCCCTCCTCTCGCGGCTATTTAAACGCATAAAGGCATAACGCACTCTAAACTTTTTGTCACCCGCCTCTCACTCAAACCGCTCACCCACATTCGGCTGTGTCCCCTTTAGCCACTCGCTAACAGGCAAACTCTTTTTGCCCTCTGTTTGCAACTCGGTGGGGGCTAAAAGCCCGTCGCCCGTTGCGATGAGCAATCGGTTTTTGTCAACGACGACAATGGTGCCGGGGGCAGTGTTGCACTGCTGAGCGACAACTTGAGCCCGCCAAAATTTTACCCGCTTGCCTCGGGAAAAGGCAAAAGCACCAGGGTCAGGATTGAGGGCGCGAATAAGATTGCGCAACCGAACCGCCGGTTCGGTGAAGTTAAGATGAGCGATCTCGGGGGGCAAGATGGGAGCATAAGTGGCTTGCGAATGGTCTTGGGGGATGCGGGGGGCTCTCTTCTCCTCTATCAGCGCCAGCGTCTCCACCAACAACTCCGCTGCCACTTCCGCTAACTTTTGGCTCAGACTGCCTGCCGTGTCCTCTGGGTCAATGGGCACGGGACGCTGCAAGATGATGTCGCCCGTATCCATGCCTGCATCCATGAATATCGTTGTCACGCCGGTCACCTCATCGCCGTTCAATAAGGCATGCTGAATAGGTGCCGGTCCGCGATACTTCGGCAACAGGGACGGGTGGACATTGATGCAACCTTTGGGCGGGATAGCGAGACATTGCTCTCTCAAAATGCGCCCATAAGCAACCACTACCAAAACTTCGGGACGGGCTTTTTCAATCACCTGCAAACTCTCGGGCACATTCAACTTCTCCGGCTGGAACACAGGCAACATGAGCTTTTGGGCGGCAAGTTTCACAGGGGGCGGCGTCAACTTGAACCCTCGCCCCGCCGGTTTGTCCGGAGCCGTCACCACCAATGCCACTTCATGCCCCGCCTGAACGACGGCGCGCAAGGACGGAACGGCAAATCGGGGTGTCCCCATGAACACAATCCGCATCTTCGTCAACCCCTTGACAACCGTGCGATGGTGTGGCTTTCCTTTGGCTTCCCGCTCCAATCGGTTAGCGAGATCTTGCACCCGTGCCAAAATTTTGGCGGTGATGTCAATGGCAGTGCGCAAGGTGATTACGCTGGGCAACCCTATTTTACGCCAAAAGGCAATACCAGTGGCAAAAATCACCCGATCAGAGCAACGGCTCATTGACGACATGCTGGAGACGATGGACGCCTACGAAGGCGTTGGGTTAGCCGCCCCCCAAATCGCCGTCAAAAAACGCATCTTTGTCGCTCAATGGGAAGGCGAGACCTTCGCTGTTGTCAATCCCACCATTGAGTGGCGAAGCGAAGAGATAGTGACAGGTATGGAAGGCTGCCTGTCCATCCCGGGCGTCCAAGCGGAAGTGAACCGTCACTTGAAAATTCGCCTCCGCGGTTTAGACCGCAACGGAAAGCCCATCGTGTTGGAGGCAGAAGGGTGGCTAGCGCGCATCTTCCAGCACGAAATTGACCACTTGGACGGCGTCCTCATCATTGACCGTAGCGATGACCTGTATTGGGTCGTCACGGAGACGGACGAACAAGGAAAAGAGCGAACGCGCCTTGTGCCTACTACCAAAAACGCCATCCTCGCCGCCTTTCAAAAACAGAAGCAACCTGCCAAACTTTAGAGCGGGTGCGCGATGATGACCCGAGCGAGATGGGCATGACCTTGCTACAGACGCCCGCATAACTCGGTTGATAGCCAACCTCGGCGAACCGAAGAACATGTCCATGAAGATTTGTTTTTGGGGCTTTACTCCATCCCCGATGGGATACCATCGTGGAGGGATGGCACCCTGACAGGTTTGCCCAGTGATGGTTTTCAGTCAACCTTCCCGCCAATCAAACACGACGCCCACATACTCCTGCGGGTTGTCACGCAGCCCAAAGTAAACCTCGGCACATTGCTCTGGCTTGACCAAGTGGGTGAGCAACGGCTCCACCTTTAACTTGCCTTCCGAAATCAGCCGCAGGTTGATTTTGGCGTTCCGCTCAACACTGTGCTTGTAAAAGTGAGCGTTGCGCTCAGCGGGCAAAATGTCGTCCCGTCGCTCCTTGACAGGATAACGCCACTCGTGTGCCCCTTTGAAAGTAATACAGCCGTAGCCCGACAAGTGGATGCGCTCCAGCAATTCCGTCACATTCGTCTCCAACTTCCGCCCAAAGTAAGAGCCCAGCAGAATGACCTCGCCGTATTTTGCCGCTAACTTTGCTGCTAACAAAGTTGCCGCTGGGTTGCCCGTCGCATCCACAACCACTTCGCAGCCCTTCCCTTCTGTCCAGTCCATAACTGCTTGAACAGGGTCAACTTCTTCGGTGTTGACGACAGCGGAAATGCCGCATCCTTTCGCGATTTCCAGCCGCTTCGGCACTTTGTCCAAACCGATAACTTCGCAGCCTGCCAATTGGAACAGTTGTGCCGCCAAGTTGCCAACCAATCCCAGACCGATGACGGCTACTCGGTCGCCCAATTCGGCATTGCTCACCCGTAGTGCCGTGATAGAGACATCTGCCATTCGGGCGAAAACGGCTTTTTCGGGTGCTAACCCTTCGGGCACTTTTACAGCGATAACCCGTGCTTTCGCGTGGCTGGCGTGATTGCTGTGGGTCAAGATGATGTCTCCAACCTTGATATCGGTCACGGCAGTGCCGACGGCGATAACTTCCCCGATGGCGCCGTAGCCGGGTCGGAAGGGAAAGGGGGCCCAATCGGCTAATCCTGCCAAACACGCTAACTCTGTCCCTGCGCTGATGATGGACACGAAAGTGCGAATGGCAACTTCGTTTTCCGCCGGCGTTAAGTCCACCTCCTCTTCCACCCACCGAACCACATTCGCTTCGGGAAACAATACCGACCGCACCTTCATCGTCCTTCACCTCCGCCCTCGCATCTCACGGTAGGAGCGGCGTTAGCCGCGAACTTCAAAACGCGCCGCAAAACGGAAAACTACAGGCGCCGTCAAAATTGTAGCAGTGGAAGCCGCAATTTAGCCGTCAAGGATTTTCTCTGAAAGTGGGGTGACGGTGTGAGATGCCGAAACGAGCCCTCCTTTCCGTCTGGGACAAGCGCGGGATTGTAGCGTTTGCGAAAGGGTTATGGGAGTTGGGCTACGAGTTAGTGTCAACGGGCGGGACAGCCCAAACTTTGCGGGAAGCAGGGCTTCCCGTGACGGAAGTTCAGCAAGTCACCCAATTCCCCGAAATCCTCAATGGGCGCGTCAAAACCATTCACCCCTTCCTTGCGGCAGGGATTTTGGCGCGGCGGGAAGTGGCTGCCCACATGCGAGAGTTGGAAACTTTGGGCATTGCCCCCATTGACCTCGTGGCGGTCAACCTCTACCCTTTTCGGGAAGTAGTGCGAGAAGGTGTGGATGAATTGACCGCCTTAGAGCACATTGACATTGGTGGGGTGACATTGCTTCGCGCCGCTGCTAAAAACTACCGCGATGTCCTCATCGTGTGCGACCCGAACGATTACCCGCAGGTTCTGCAGTGGCTTCAGGACGGTGAAGTGCCGCTGAAGATGCGGGCGCAATTGGCCCTTAAAGCCTTCGCTCACACGGCCGCCTACGATGCCGCTATCCTCGCTTACTTTCGCCAGCAAACGGGCATCACCTTCCCCGACGAATTAGCCTTCGGTTTTGTCAAGCGGTTGGATTTGCGGTATGGCGAGAATCCGCATCAGCAAGCCGCTTTCTATGTCGACCCGATGTCCGAAGTGCCGTCAGTTGCCACAGCAGTGCCATTGCATGGCAAGGAACTGTCTTTCAACAACATCGCCGACTTGGATGCTGCCCTCAATTTGGTGCGCGAGTTTTTGGAACCTGCAGCTTGCATCATCAAACACACGAACCCGTGCGGCGTTGCCATCGGCGAAACTTTGGCGGAAGCCTTCGCTAAGGCACGGGATGCTGACCTTAAAGCGCGCTTCGGTGGTATCATTGGTGTCAACCGCAAGGTAGATGTGGCGACGGTGGACGAAATCTTGAGGCAAGGCAGTTTTTACGAAGCCATCATCGCGCCCGACTACGAACCTGAAGCGCTGGAGCGCCTCAAAGCCCGAAAAGGCTGGGGCGAGACCATCCGCATCTTGAGCCTGCAAATGGGCGACCGACCCCTCACCCCAATGGCGTGCGCAGTGGAACTCAGCCTCAAATCCGTTTCGGGCGGCTTGCTGGTGCAGACGGCAGATGTGGATGATGTGCCTCCAGAGCACTGGCAAGTGGTCACCGAAAGGGCGCCAACGGATGAAGAGATGCGCGACCTAAAGTTTGCATGGAAAGTCGTCAAGCATGTCAAGAGCAACGCAGTGGTGCTGGCGAAGAACGGTGTCACGGTTGGAATTGGTGCGGGGCAAATGAACCGGGCAGTTTCTGTCAAAATTGCCGTTGAACTGGCAGGGGAGCGGGCGAAAGGGGCAGTGATGGCAAGTGAAGCCTTCTTCCCAATGCCTGACGGTCCCGAAATCGCTGCCCGAGCGGGCGTGACGGCTATCGCTCAACCGGGCGGCAGCAAGCGAGACCCTGATGTCATCGCTGTCTGCAACCGATACGGTGTGGCGATGCTCTTAACGGGCATGCGCCATTTTCGGCATTAAGCCTGACAACCGTTAAGGCGAAAGCGCCGTAAAATTGAAATGCCACTCTCGCAAAGGATGGTGAAGGGCGATGGTGTGGTCGGCCCTTTCCTTCATCACGCAAGAGCTTGAAGCGCTTAAGCAAGAAGGGTTGTTCGTGACCATTCGGACGCTGGAAAGCCCGCAAGGGGCTTGGATTGTAGTGGACGGGAAGCGCGTGTTGAACTTGTGCTCCAATAACTATCTCGGCTTTTGCAACGACCCCGCGTTGAAGGAAGCCGCCAAGAAAGCCATTGACGAATTTGGCGTCGGTGCGGGTGCCGTTCGGACTATCGCAGGGACGATGAAGTTGCACTTGGAGTTGGAGCAGAAACTGGCGGAGTTTAAAGGCACGGAAGCCGTCGTCAGTTTCCAAAGCGGCTTCTGCGCCAACTTGGCGACCATCCCCGCCCTTGTCGGGCGCGAAGATGTCATCTTCTCCGACGAACTCAACCACGCCTCCATCATTGACGGTTGTCGCCTTTCCCGCGCCGAAGTTATCCGCTACGCCCATTGCGATATGGATGAGCTGAAGGAGAAGTTGCAGGAACATCGCCATCGCTACCGCCGCGCTCTCATCGTCACGGACGGCGTTTTCAGCATGGATGGCGACATCGCCCCTTTGCCAGAAATTGTCAAGTTGGCGCGCGAATACGATGCCATCACGATGGTGGACGATGCGCACGGTGAAGGTGTTTTGGGGCGCGGGGGGCGCGGCATTGTTGACCACTTCGGCTTGCACGGGGAAGTGGACATTGAAGTTGGCACATTGTCCAAAGCCTTCGGAGTCGTCGGTGGTTATGTGGCAGGGAGGGCCGAGTTGTGCGAATACCTCCGCCAGCGCGGTCGCCCCTTCCTCTTCAGCAGTGCCGTCACCCCTGCCGATGTCGCCGCTTGTATCGCGGCCGTTGACATCTTGCTGCAAAGCGAAGAACGGGTGCGAAGGTTGTGGGAGAATGCTTGCTACTTTCAGAACGGGTTGAAAGCGCTGGGCTTTGACATCGGAAAAACACAAACGCCCATTACACCCGTCATGCTGGGTGAAGCGCCTTTAGCGCAAGAGTTTTCCCGTCGGCTGTTTGAAGAAGGCATCTTCGCTCAAGCCATCGGTTACCCCACTGTCCCGCGCGGCGCCGCTCGCATCCGAGTCATGATTTCGGCAGTCCACACGAAAGAAGACTTGGACTTCGCCTTGGACAAATTCGCAAAAGTGGGACGAAAGTTGGGTGTCATTGCGTAAAGTCACCTTCCGAACCAAAGAAAGTGAAGCAGCCCAATGGCGCTGTGGTGGCACAAAACTTGTGGAAACGGAGGTGGAAGTTGTGTCGGACATTCGGGTCGGTTTGATTGGTGTGGGGAGCATTGCGCAAGTTGCGCACATTCCGAACCTGAAAGAGTTGGGCGTTAAGGTTGTGGCGGTCTGCGATGTGGTGGAAGAACGGGCAAAGCAAATCGCCGAACAACATGGCATCCCTCACGTTTACAGGGATTACCGCCAACTACTCAAGCGGGACGATGTGGACGCCGTGGTCGTCTCTACCCCCACTGCAACCCATTACCCTATCGTCACCGCTGCCCTGAAAGCGGGCAAACATGTATTGTGCGAGAAACCACCGGCAATGAACGAGCGGGAAGCAGAGCGGATGGCGGAGTTGGCAGACCAGCAAAAGTTGGTGCTGATGTATGCCTTGCACATGCGCTATCGCCGAGACAGTCAAGCCGCCCGCAAGTTGGCAGACCAAGGGGAGTTGGGCGAAGTTTACTTTGGGCGTGCCCTTTACTTGCGACGGCGTGGAGCGCCTGGCGGCTGGTTCTCGCGAAAAGAACTTTCCGGCGGCGGTCCGTTGCTGGACATCGGCGTTCATGTCATTGACCTGACTTGGTGGCTGATGGGCAAGCCAAAACCTCTCAGTGCGGCAGGCTTCACCTTCCTGAAAATCGGCGAAAAGGGATTGCGATTAGACCGAGGTTGGCAGTCTGCCGATGTCCGCGAGAAGAGGGAGCAGGAAATCGTCTACGATGTGGAAGACTTTGCGGGGGGCTTCATCCGCTTTGAAAACGGGTCGGTGTTGCTCTTTGAAGTGAGTTGGCAGTTGAATGCGCCCGAACAATGGGGCGTCACCCTTTGTGGGACGAAAGCGGGAGTCTCCCTGCCGCCGCTGAAGCTTTACACGGAAGTTTTGGGCGAACCCGTCACGGTAGACTTGCGGGTGGACGAAGGAAACGCCTATCGGGAAGAGATGCGGGAATTCCTTGCTTGCCTTCGGGAAGGACGACGCCCTTTGACCGACGCATTAGATGGCGTGACCGTCATGAAGATGCTCACTGCCCTCTACCGCTCCGCCGAACAAGGGAAAGAAATCGCCATCAAGTAGGACGGGTTATTGGGAACTAGTTGCGGCTAAAGCCGCGCTAACCAGCAAGGCGGCACAGGTGGCTCCCTTGCCACCCTATGTTTTGGCGCTCGCTTAGGGTGAAGAGCGGTGAAGGTCATTGTCGCATGGAGTGGCGATAAGGATAGCGCGATAGCGTTGGAGCGAGTGTTGAAAAATGATCGCTTGCAAGTTGTCGGACTCTTGACAACCGTTAGCCTGCCTTATGACCGCGTGACCATGCACGGTGTCCGACGGACGCTGATAGCGCTGCAAGCGGAGCGAGTTGGGTTGCCCCTCCACACCATCCGATTACCCCCCTCGCCCAGCAACGAAGTTTACGACCGGCTGATGGGGAGCGCCTTGCAGGGGTTGAAGGGGCAAGGCGTTGCAGGAGTTGTGTTTGGCGACATCTTTTTGGAAGATGTCCGCGCCTATCGGGAGCAACAGTTAGCCGAAAGGGGCATGGAAGCCCTCTTCCCCCTGTGGGGTGAGGCATCGGAAAAGTTGGTTGCCCACTTCCTCGCTCAAGGTTACCGTGCCGTCGTCACTTGTGTGGACACGCAAGTTTTGCCTGCCGAGTTTTGCGGTCGCTGGTTGGACGAAACCTTCTTCGCTTCACTGCCCGAAGGGGTTGACCGATGTGGTGAGAACGGGGAGTTCCACACCTTCGTCACTGCTGCCCCCTTTTTCGCCCAGCCAATTCAAGTGCAAGTGGGCGAACGGGTTCAACACGACCGCTTCGTTTACTGTGACTTGACAGAAAGTCGCTGATAACCGCTGCGATTGATAGCCGTTCCAACGGGCAAAAGGTGTTAGGGCAATTTGGGCGCTGACTCAAAAATTGGACTGCGGGAGTTTTGCCCTAAAGGGGCGGTTGAAATTCCTCGGGGCGGTCGCTTAAGCCGAAGAAGTGCAGGATGGCTTGCTTAATTCGCTCGGCAGCTTTCCCGTCCCCGTAGGGGTTGACTGGACGCTGCATCGTAAGGTAAGCCCTTTCATCGGTGAGCAAGCGGGAAACTTCGGCAACGATCCGCTCCTCGTCCGTGCCGATAACTTTCACCACGCCTGCCAGCACCGCTTCGGGGCGTTCCGTTTTGTCCCGTAGCACCAAAACGGGCTTGCCCAGCGTCGGCGCTTCCTCTTGAATGCCTCCGCTGTCCGTGACAATCAGGTAGGCATCCCGCATCCACCGAACAAACCCAAAGTAGTCAGGCGGCTCGCACAACACGATGCGAGGATGACCACCCATCCATCGTTGCGCTACTTCCCGAACGAATGGGTTTTTGTGCATTGGAAAGACGATGGTCACATCGGTGAAAGTGTCGGCGATCCGCCGAAGAGCGCGACAAATCCGCTCCATCGGTTCGCCCCAATTCTCCCGCCGATGCGCTGTCACTAAAACTGTTCGGGACAAGGGACAAGGGAGAGGGGACAGGTTAGGATTGTCAAGGCGGCAAAGCGTCCAGAGCAAAGCGTCCACGACCGTGTTGCCCGTGACGAAAATTCGTTCTGCTGGAACACCTTCTTGAAGCAAGTTTTGCTTTGCGCTTTGGGTCGGGGCGAAGTGCAAGTCGGCGAGAGAACCGATAAGTCGGCGGTTCATCTCTTCGGGAAATGGGGCGAACTTGTCGCCCGTCCGCAAACCCGCTTCAATGTGCCCGCACGGGATTTTGTGGTAGTAGGCGACCAATGCCCCGACGAACGCCGTCGTCGTGTCCCCTTGCACCAAAACGATGTCGGGAGTTTCCTTCCAAAGGACTTCGTCCAACCCGCTCACCGCGCGGCTGGTGATATCCGCCAAAGTTTGCCCTTCTTGCATCAAGTTCAAATCGTAGCGGGGCGTCATCTCAAAGAAGCGCAAAAACGGGTCAAGCATCTCCCGGTGCTGGGCAGTGACCGTGATGACAACTTCAAACCGCTCATCAGCCGAAAGGGCGTGGACGACGGGCGCCATCTTGATGGCTTCCGGGCGTGTCCCGAAAATCGGCATGACCTTTATCCGTCGGTTTGTCGCCACTTTCGCTTGCCCCCTTGCGGAATTTCCCGCAAAATGGGAGTGCCGTCACATCCTTGCCTGTGAAGAGAACTTGCCCGTCAGCGCAATTTAATATGTGGCATCCTTTTCAGGAAGGGGAGAGAAGGCGATGCGACGATGGGGCTTTACGCTCATTGAGTCGCTGACAGTCATCGCTGTGCTGGCAGTTCTGGCAGCCCTTCCGTTGCCAGAGAATGCCCGCCAAACCACTTGCTTGAGCAACTTGCGCCAAAATTAGCATGGCGTTCGGACAGTATGTCAACTCTCGCCCTCGGCTATTTATTTCACCCTGCCTTGTTCACCATGTTGCTGTTTGACTTCCATCCTGTGCTCATGGCGGTGCCCTTCCTTCTTTGGGCGATGGATGCCGCTGACAAAGGTAACGCTCACCTGCGCCCTTACTTAGGCGGCGTTGAGGGCATTCCTCCCCGAGCCCAGAAACACGAGGCAGTCCCAACGACCGCTGCTTGAAAAAGGCTAACGCTTTTCCCCTTGCGGGGTGCCCTTAAGGGCTTCCTCACGTTCCGCCCCTAAGTAACCCAAGTTGCCAACAGGTTGCCCCTGAGGGCGAAGGCTTCGGAGGGCAGAGAAAATCGCTAAAGCAATAGCAATAACCGCCACCACGATTGCTCCGACCAACTTCAGCCTGTTACGGATCATAAGGCTTCTCCTCCCTTCCTTCACTTGTAAGAGGGGGCGTAGTTACCGCTGACCTTCCAATGGAGTAAGTTGCGGTTGGATTGTCCCGCTGTTGCTCGGGACTGGATGGCGCTAGGCGTCCACGGCCAAGGCATCGTTTGACGGCGGCGCAACGCCTTAGCATGTCCGTCAACGAAAATAAAGTTCGTCTGCAGGCTGTGGGCGCCGATGGTCATCTGGGCTTGGTTGGGTCTGCCAGAGCACCAAGTGAAGACGAAGTAATTGGGGGCATCTGGCCAAAGAGGGTCAGCGATGTTACGGACATCCCACCGCCAATAGGCATAGCCCTCGCTGTAACTGGCGGTCGTCCAAAGTTCAAAAACGGAGATAGTGTCAGCGGGAGCCCCCAGTTCAGCGAGGCTCTTGGAACGCGCTTCCCAATCCACCAAGTTCGTGGAATAGGCGTGCAAGCCGAAGGTGGCGGTCCCTAATGGACCGTCGTCCCAATTACTCTGGAAGTTGGTAAAGGAATAACTGATGGGGTAGCCAAAAGAATCGTCACAGTCATCGCGCTGGATAAAATCGCTTGGACACTTCCAGATCCCCTCATTGCGGATGTAAGGGGCAAGCATGTCTTGAGCCCCAAAAGCCCATTTGACACCTTGAGGCACCCAGCGCCCCCGGATTCGGTTCAGCAGTTCGTCGTAGTCTTGGGCATATTGGGCTTGCGCCAACGCGATATTGCGGGTGTTGCTAAGGCAAGAAGCCTGCCTTGCCTTCTCCCTGGCGGTCGCAAAGACGGGAAACAAAATTGCCGCCAAGATGGCGATAATCGCAATCACCACCAGCAACTCAATCAGCGTGAAGCCACGAACACTCCTCGGGGGAAGCACTCCACGAAAAGAACGCCCTTCACCGACACTGCCCTTCAACATCATCGCTCCCTCCTTTTCCGCCCTTTCGGGCGGTTTTGGCTTTGCCCTTCGGCTGCGGGCATTATAGCGCAAAAAAAAAAGTGGCGTCAATACTTTCGCCCCCTCAAAAACCCCACTGGTTTGACGGCTTTTTACTTCATTTTCGCTGATTTTGGAAGTGGCGCCTTCAAAGTGCCATCAGATGCCCTTCTCGGCTTAACACCTTGCGCAGAAACTGTCCTGTATAACTTTGTGGGGTTTGCTTGAGCGTCGCGTCAGGCAATCCTGCCCGCGACACAGTCAGAAGTTTTTCACTCTACCGTCACGCTTTTTGCCAAGTTGCGGGGTTTGTCCACATCCAAGCCTTTCATGGCGGCGACATGGTGTGCTAAAAGTTGCAGCGGGAGGACAGTCAAAAGGGGTGTTAGGTCCTCATGGGTGGGCGAGATGGTGAAGATGAACTCAGCGGTGTCGTCAAAATCGCGGTTGCCCTCGGTCGTCACCACGATAAGGCGAGAACCGCGCGCTTTGACTTCTTGAATGTTCGCCAGCATTTTCTCGTAGACGCTGTCCAATGGCGCAATGCACACAACGGGCGTGTCTTTGTCCACCAACGCGATAGGACCGTGCTTGAATTCGCCTGCCGGGTAGCCGGAGGCGTGGATGTAACTGACTTCCTTGAGTTTCAGCGCCCCTTCTAATGCCGTTGGGTAATTGATGCCTCGAGCCAAGTAGAGGAAGTAGCGGGCGTTAAGGAAGGTGCGGGCACATTCACGAACCAGCGATTCTTGCTCGTCCAAAACTCGTTGCATTTTGTCTGGCAACTGGCGGAACTCGTCTAGCAAGGCGTTGATGGTTTCTTGGCTCAGCAACCATTTAAGCCGCCCGATGTGGAGGGTGAGTAAGAACAAGTGGGCCAACTGGGCGGTGTAGGCTTTCGTGGAGGCGACGCCGATTTCGGGTCCGGCGTGCAGGTAGATGACTGCATTGCTTTCCCGCGTCATCGTAGAACCGGGCACATTGCACAAACTCAGCACGGGCACGAAGCGGCTGCGGGCTTGCCGGATGCCTGCCAAAGTGTCCGCTGTCTCGCCCGATTGGCTGATAGCGATGACCAAAGTGTCCTGCTCCAACACGGGTTCGCGGTAGCGGAACTCGGAGGCGATTTCGGCGTCTGTCGGGACGCGCAGGTAGCGTTCAAACAGGTATTTGCCATAAAGCCCAGCGTGCCATGAAGTCCCGGCAGCTTGGACGATAATGCGGCGAAAGGCGATGAGTTGCGATGGCGGCATTGTCAACTCTTCAAACACAGGCGGCGCTTCGCCTTGACAGCGAAGGGAGAGGATTTTGCGGAGTCGGTCGGGCTGCTCGTAGATTTCCTTGAGCATGAAGGTGGGGAAGCCAGCACGGTCTTCCTCAGCAATTTCCCACTCCATCAGATGCACTTTGACAGGCAATTCGTTGCCTTCCAGGTCAAACAAGCGCACTTGGGTTTGAGTGACCAACGCCAGTTCCCCGTCGTTAAGCAAAACGACCTGTTTGGTGAGGGGGAGAACGGCGTTCAAATCCGAGCCAACACAGGCTTCGTTATTGCCAACACCGAGCAACAAAGGTGAGCCGTGTCGGGCGGCGACGATGACGCCGGGCGCTTCCTCCCACAGGCAGGCAATGGCGTAACTGCCCTTCAGTTGTTGAACCGCCCGTCGGACGGCGTGTAAGAAGGCAATCGCTTTGTCTTCCTCAGCGGCGCAAGCCAATTCCTCCTCAATCAAGTGGGCAATCACTTCTGTATCAGTTTCCGAGCGCAAAATGTGCCCCCGCTTAAGCAAAGCCTCTCGGAGTGGCAAGAAGTTGTCAATGACGCCGTTGTGAACGATGCTGACCGTGCCTTGGCAATCAATGTGCGGGTGGGCATTGACAGGGGTGGGAGTTCCATGGGTTGCCCAACGGGTGTGGGCGATGCCCACTTTGGCTTGGAAGGTGTAGCGGGACAAAGTTTGCTCCAACCGCTCAATGCGTCCTGCTTCCTTGACAATCGCCAACTCGTTTCCATCCAACACAGCGATACCACAAGAATCGTAGCCGCGATATTGTAAGCGTTTCAGCCCCGCCACGAGAACTTCCACAACATCGCGCTCGCCAATATACCCGAAAATGCCACACATTGAAACGCTCACCTCCGACCGAAAACAAGAAGGCGCTTCAAAGTGAAAGGAGGAAGCGTTGTCCCTCGTTCGGTGCTTCAAAGTTTGCTTCAAATTGTCACGAGAGGACACGGCGGTGTCGTGACGGCAATCACAAGTAGAGGCGGAAGATGACGAACTCCACAAGGCGGACAGCGTAAACCATAGCGAGGATGATCAGCACAATAGCGACATAGACCATCATCGTCTCGTTGTTCAGCCCCAAAGGGTCAAAGCCCTGAGGGGGGGGTGAAAGCGATGTGCTTCCATAACTCGTTGAGCCACTGGACAACTTTCCCGTAGTAGGCTTGGTAGCGTTCCCAACCGAGGAAAAGAAAAACGGGTGGGGCAAAAAAGGCGAGAGGGGCTGTCCAGTCGTACTTGATTTGCTGGTGGTGCAGGAAAATGCTGCATCGGTGACAAGGGGGGCGTTGCCCTTTTTGCCATCGGAGGAGAGTGCTGGAGAACATCCAATTGGCTTCCGAACCGACCGTTGCTGCCACATTGGCAAGGAGAGCATCCAAGACCTCAGGGCTGCATTGACACCCCATCTTCAACCGCCAACACGGTCGGCGTCGCTTCCTGACAGGGCAGTGCTCGCACATTTGGCGGTCTACCACAGGCAACTTCCAGCAAGGCGAAAAAGGCGTGAGAAGGGGAGGCGGAGGGGGGCGTTTGGGCTTTTCCTGCGTTTGGAGGTTCACCACCAACTGACCGGCAGAGCGCGCTCGCCATCGCAAAGTGGCTTCGGAGCGCCAGTATTCCACGAATGCCCAAACCATCTGGACAAAACTGACCAACAAGAGAGGGGTCAGGAAACTTCGCAGGGCATCTACGCCCCGCATAGTCAAATCAGTGTTTGCGCCTGCTACGGCAGCGAAAGCGAAAGGCATAAGGAACCATGCCGCAACACCGGAGAGGAAAGTCGTCAGCCCAACGGGGCGCCATTCCCAGTAAAGTCCGATAAGCCCTAATCCCACTGCCCAACCACAGCAGTAGAGGAAATAAGCGAGCGTGTTAGCGACAAGGGCAACCCGCTGGGGGTCGGCGGGATTGGTGAAATAACCCCGTAACCCGCCCCAAACGAGGTAACCGATTCCCAAAATGGCACCGAGGATGCCCAGTTGCAAAAGCCAACGGCAAAGATCGGCGCGCCAAATGCTCCCATCGCCCTTCATAAGGCGGCTTCCCGCCCTTTTGCTTCTCGCACCAGTTCTTTCAAGTATTCGGGTTGGTTGGCTTCCGCAAGGGCATCCTCCAGCCGGACAAGACCTTGCAGCACAAGGTTTGCCAAACTCTGCTCCAAAGTCATCATGCCTTGCTTGAGGCCCGTTTGCAGGACAGAGGGCAATTGGTAAGTTTTCGCTTCTCGGATGAGTGCCCGAACGGCGGTCGTTCCGACCAGCACCTCAAAAGCCGCCACCATCCCCTTCCCATCCGCCCGCCGAACCAACCGTTGGGAAATAACGCCGACAAGACTGATGGCTAATTGCATCCGAATTTGTTGCTGTTGGTGAGTGGGGAAGGCGTCAATGATGCGGTCAATCGTTTGCACAGCATCGGTAGTGTGTAAAGTGCCCAACACCAAGTGCCCCGTTTCTGCTGCCGTGATTGCCAAAGCGATAGTTTCAAGGTCGCGCATCTCGCCAATCATGATGACGTCGGGGTCTTCCCGCAGGGCATATTTGAGGGCGTTCGCAAAGGAAAGAGTGTCGCGTCCCACCTCCCGCTGGTTCACCAAGCCCAACTTGTCAGTGTGCACATACTCAATGGGGTCTTCAACAGTGATGATGTGGAGCGGGAAGTGGCTGTTGATGTAGTCCACCATTGACGCCAGTGTGGTTGTTTTCCCGCATCCAGCGGGACCGGTAACCAGAACGATGCCGCGTGGGCGCTCGCAGAAGAAGCGGACGATAGGCGGTAATCCCAACTCTTCAAAAGTCGGGATGCGGGGCGGGATGATGCGAAAGACGGCTTCCACAGTGCCCCGTTGCATCAACACATTCACCCGAAATCGCGCCAAGCCTTTGATGGTGAAAGCGAAGTCCACTTCCTTTCGGCGCTCAAATTCCTCCCGCTTCTCGTTCGGCAAGATACTGTAAACCAGCCGCCGGGTGTCTTCAGGGGTCAAAGGCGGGACATTACCGGCGCGGTAAAGTTCGCCGTGGAGCCGAAACATTGGCGGGGAACCGGCTTTTAAGTGCACATCAGAGCAGTTCCGCTGAACGCCAAATCGGAGAATGTCTTCCAGCGCCAAAGTTTGCGTCTGGGTCATCTCCTCTCACCCCCCTAAGTGCTCGCTAACGCCGCCGCTTGCTCGGTAGTAATCAACCCCAAGTCCAACGCCTTCTGGCGAAATTCCAACGGGTTGCTGCACTTCATGTAAGCGTCCTCAAAACTGACCATGCCTTTCTTCACCCAATCCAGCAAGTGATCGTCTAGCAACTGGCAACCAATGTCCGTGCCCGCTTTGATGTGGCTGTAAATTTGGTCGGTGCGCCCTTGCCGAATGAGGGAGCGGACAGCGGGGGTGACAATCATGATTTCCATCGCCGCCACCCGTCCAGGTTTGTCACAACGGGGAACAAGTTGCTGTGAGATGACGGCTTGCAAGGTGCTCGCCAATTGCACCCGCACTTGTGGTTGTCGGTCCGGGTCAAAGGCGTCAATGATGCGGTCAATCGTTTGTGGGGCATCAATCGTATGCACAGTGCTGAGGACTAAGTGTCCCGTCTCCGCTGCATGAAGCGCCAGTGAGATGGTTTCCAAGTCGCGCATCTCACCTACCAAAATCACATCCGGGTTCTGGCGGGTGACATGGCGAAGGGCTTCCGCATAACTTTCCGTATCCATGCCCACTTCCCGCTGGGTAATGGAACTTTGCTTGTCCTGATGCCAATACTCAATGGGCTCCTCAATGGTGATGATGTGGGCACGACGGTTCTCGTTGATGTAGTCAATCATCGCCGCTAAGGTGGTCGTCTTCCCGCAACCAGTCGGTCCAGTCACCAAGACTAATCCACGCCGCAAAAGGGCAATCTTCTTCAGTACTTGGGGAAGCATAAGTTCGTCAATGGTGCGCACTCGGCTGGGGATGACGCGGAAAACACCGCCCAAATTGCCTTGCTGGTGAAAGAGGTTAACGCGGAAGCGGCTCACACCAGGGATTTCGTAAGCCATATCCAACTCCAACTGAGTCTCCAATCGCTGGATTTGCCAATCGGTGAGGATGGGGTAGATGAGTTCGCGGATGGATTCAGAGGTGAGGACGGGATAGTCGGTGCGGATGAGGCGTCCATACACCCGAAAGAAGGGCGGCTGTCCAACCTTCAAATGCAAATCGCTTCCTTCCCGCTGCACCAAATCCCGCAAGAGATCGTCAAGGTGCAGCACCATAACCGCCACCTCCTTTTTCATCGCGCCGACGGCGCCCCAAATTCACTGCCCGCTCCCTTGCTGAGGCGAGCGAAGGAGCGACGCTCGTTGCTGACGCTGTGCCTCTTCCGCCTTCCGCCGTTTCTCCTCCAAGACACGATGCAGAATGTGCCGCATCTCGCTGGGGTTCGTGGAGGCACGAAGAGCGGTTTCTGGGGTGATGAGATCTTGACGGACATACTCCTCCAGCGCCTGGTTCATCGTCTGCATGCCCCAGTAGCCACCTTCCTGTTTGTCCTTCGCCATCAAGTTGTAAAGGTTACCCGTGCGCCCTTCCTCAATCTCTTTGGCAATGGTAGGGGTGACAACCATGAACTCCACAGCGGGCAATCGCCCTTTCCCGTCCGACCGGGGAACGAGTTTCTGAGAGATGATGGCGAGGAGGGAACGGGAGAGACGAATGCAAACTTCGCGACGCTCATGGGGCGGGAACATATTGACAATTCGCTCCATCGTTTCCGATGCCGATGGGGTGTGCACGGTGCTGAACACCAAATGTCCCGTCTCGGCTGCCATCAAAGCGGCGTTGAAAGTTTCCACATCGCGCATCTCGCCGATGAGAATCACATCGGGGCTCTCGCGCAGCACATACTTGAGGGCATCGGAGAAGGAGGCGGTATCATAGCCAACTTCCCGCTGGCTCACAATGCTCAACTTGTCCTCGTAGACATATTCAATGGGGTCTTCAATGGTGACGATGTGACATTGGCGTGTTTGGTTGATGAGGTCTAAAAGTGCCGCCAAAGTGGTGGATTTGCCACATCCCGTCGGTCCTGTGACCAAAACCAACCCTTGGGTAGCGTAACCAGGATAAGACGGGTCGGTCACCAACCGCTTGAGGACGATGGGCAGATTCAATTCCTCAACGGTTCGGATACGCAGGGGCAACACCCGCATCACAATTGCCAAACTACCTTGTTGCTGGTAAACATTGACGCGGAAGCGGCAAACGCCAGGGAAGGTAAACCCCAAGTCCAGTTCGTGACGCTTCTCAAAGGCTGCCATTTGGTCTTCCGTCAAAATCGCACCTGCAATTTCTTTCAAGTCATTGACGGTCAAGGGGGGAGCATTTAAGCGGTAGACTTTGCCGTGCACCCGCAGGCAAGGGGGCGTCCCCACTTTCAGGAAAATGTCCGATGCCTCAACTTCTACGGCGTAACGAATGAGCCGCTCCAAATCAATCACGCTGACCGCCTCCCTGAACCGATAAGTTCACAAGCGCCACTGCTAATGATGACATCACTCCCCCTTGCCTGTCAACAACAGGTATCCAAAAAGAAACGCCCCACAAAAGTGGGGCGTCCTTCAGCATTTCTGGGGCACGGATAGAAGTCTCCTTTCACGGCTCCGGTCCTACTTTTGCAGGTGCTCCGACCCGGTTTGCCCACTCCGACCAAGAGCCGTCATAGTTTTTAACGACGGGGTAGCCCAGCAGATACTTTAGGACGAACCATGTGTGACTGGAACGCTCGCCGATACGGCAGTAGGCGATGACAGGCTTGTTTGGGGTGATACCTTTGCTTTCGTAAAGTTGCCGCAGTGCCTCGTAACTCTTGAAAGTGCCGTCTTCATTGACGGCTTGCGACCAAGGGATATTGACAGCGCCAGGAATGTGACCGCCCCGAACAGGCACCCCTTCCGGCAACCCGGGAGGTGCCAACAACTCTCCCACATATTCCTGCGGCGAACGAACATCCACCAGTTTTGCTTCCCCGGCTTGGATTGCCTGAAGCACTTCGTCAAAGAAGGCACGGATGGAGAAATCGGGGTCCTTCGCTTTGTAAACGGTGCGCGGATACTGCGGGACTTCGGTGGTCAACGGGCGCCCTTCCTCAATCCACTTTTTTCGCCCGCCGTTGAGCAACTTCAATTTGTCCTCATCGTGCCCGTAGACGCGGAATTGCCAAAATGCCCATGCCGCAAACCAATTGTTGTTGTCCCCGTAAAGGACGACAATGGTGTCGTTGCTGATGCCTGAGCGGCTGCACAGTTCCTCAAAGGCTTCCTTGCTGATAATATCACGTCGCAGGGGATCCCACAACTCCTTCTGCCAATTCCATCCCACTGCCCCCGGAATGTGCCCCTGCTCGTAAGCAGTCGTGTCCACATCCACTTCCACAAACCGCACCTGTGGGTCGTTCAGATGCTCGGCTGCCCACTCAGTGCTGACCAATACTTCAGGGCGCGCATAGTTCCCCATCGTCTCTCCCTCCTTGTTGAGATATTAAGTCGGAAATGTCGGCTTCTATTTTAGCGCACCCTCCTTGGCGCGTCAAGACCCTTAGTGTCTCGGTTGTTCCTGTTTTCGCAGCACCGCTTTTGCTGGTGATAGCGCACCGGCTTGTGAGGTTGCCGAGCTTTCTATCGGGATTTTTCCTGACAGCGAGCAAAGAGGGCAGTAACCATTGTAAGGCACGAGGGATGCTGCGCAAGCGGATGAGAGACTGTCGGCGTGATTGCGAAGGAGGCGGAATAAAGATAGCGGAACCTGCCATCTCTGAGATAGTTAAGCGGTTGTGCGTGCCTCTGACCTTTCAGCCGACGAACCAGGTCCTCTACTACGATGCGACAGGTTTTGAGGACTTGCGATGTGGGGAGCCAGTGATTGCCGAAACGCGCTTTGGTCCGCAAATTGGTTGGGTTCGCTGCACTCCTCAGGGGCTTGCGGAAGTGGTCGTCCCGTATCGCTTACTGCGTCGTCCCACGACGGACGATATCCGCCGCTATTACCAACTGCGGGAGAAAGCAAGGCGGGATATGGAGTTTGTCCGCCAGAAAGTTCGGGAGCACGACTTGCCCATGCGCTTGCTAGAGGCGGAGTATCCTCTGGACGAGAACCAACTGGTGGTTTACTTCGCAGCGGAAGGGAGGGTGGATTTTCGCGAGTTGGTTGCCGACCTAAAGCGCTCTTTCCCGAAACGGGTAATGCTGTTTCAGATTGGCGCCCGCGACGCTATCCGCACGATTGGCGCTCTCGGGCTGTGTGGACGCCCTTCCTGTTGCTCCCTTTTCCTGCGGCGCTTTGAAAGCGTGACGATGAAGATGGCGAAGGAGCAAATGTTGGACTTGAACCCATCTCGCCTTTTGGGAGCGTGCGGGAAACTCAAATGTTGCCTCTGTTACGAGCACGACCTTTATTGCGAACGCCTTCGTTCTTTGCCGAAGGTGGGGCAATGGGTGGAAACGCCCAAAGGGTGCGGACAGGTGACAGACCTCAATGTGCTCACCATGAAGGTCACCGTCATGTTGGAGGATGGCGGCTACGGCACTTGGCATGTGAGCGAGTTGCCCGAATTCGCATCCCCTCCTAACAGCGTCTCCAACTGTCCTTGCAAGCATTACTGCTCCCTTATCCGTCACGACCGTTAGCCCGTTCCTTTTCAGCAAATTTTGCGAGCATTGAGGGGCGAACATTTGGCTTACCGACAAACGGCTTTACAACGGCTGGGGCGTTGGCTAAAATTTACAACGGCTTCAAGTTGTCCTCAATGTTCCTCCTACAATTTGCTGTTGTGAATTCATGCACAGAGGAGGTGACGCAGGATGGCGGCTGTGATCAAACCCCTTGCAGACAAAGTGTTGGTGAAGGTTGTGGAAGAGGAGGAGAAGACGCCCGGCGGCATCTACTTGCCCGATACGGCGAAGGAGAAGCCCTTTAAGGGGAGGGTCGTGGCAGTCGGTACAGGTAAGCAATTGAAGGATGGTCGCATTGTCTCCTTTGACGCGTTGGGGGTCAAGCCCGGCGACACAGTGATTTTCAGCAAGTATGCGGGCACAGAAATCAAACTCAACGGCGAAAAGCACATTCTGCTGAGCGTGGACGACATCTACGCTGTGGTGGAGGAGTGAGTGCGTGACAAGCGGAGCAGTTTTTACGACAAACCACCAATGAAACTTGCAAGCGGAGGTGAGGGATGATGCCGGCGAAGCAGTTGCTTTTCCATGAGCACGCGCGCCAAGCCCTCGCTCGTGGTGCCTTTAAAGTTGCCCAAGCCGTTGCGGCGACCCTTGGTCCGAAGGGGCGGTTGGTCGTTCTGGATCGCAAGTGGGGTTCCCCCCTTGTCACCAAGGACGGCGTGACAGTCGCCAAGGAAATTGAATTGCCAGACAAGTTTGAGGACTTAGGCGCCCGCTTGATGCGGGAGGCGGCCAGCAAAACCAACGATGTTGCCGGGGACGGCACCACCACAGCCGTCGTTCTTGCTGCCGCCATGCTTCGGGAAGGGTTGAAAGTTGTGGCAGCAGGCGTCAACCCCGTCTTCCTCAAGCGGGGGATGGAGCGTGCCCTTTTAGCCACTGTGGAACACTTGCGCAAACTCGCCATCCCCGTGACCAGCAAAGAAGAAGTGCAGCATGTCGCTACTATCGCTGGCAACGACCCCGAAATCGGGGAAATCATCGCAGAGGCGATGGACAAGGTGGGCAAGGACGGCGTCATCACCATTGAGGAAGGGAAGGGCACGAAGACCACAGTGGAAGTCGTAGAAGGGATGCAGTTTGACCGAGGCTACATCTCTCCCTACTTCATCACCGACCCTGAAAACATGCGGTGCGTTTTGGAAGACCCCCTCATCTTCATCCACGAGAAGAAACTGACCTCCGCCTTTGAGTTGGTGCCGCTCCTTGAAAAGGTTGCCCGCGCCGGTCGCCCCCTGCTCATCATCGCCGAGAATGTGGAAGGCGATGCTTTGGCGACCCTTGTCGTCAACAAGTTGCGGGGCGTGCTTCAATGTTGCGCTGTAAAAGCCCCCGCCTTCGGGGAGCGCCGTAAAGCCATCCTGCAAGACATCGCCATCCTGACGGGAGGCAAATTCTTCAGCGAGGACTTGGGCATCAAAATTGAGAGCATCCAACTGGATGAACTGGGCACCGCTCGCCGTGTCATTGTGGAGAAGGAAAAGACCACCATCGTGGAAGGTGGCGGTCGCAAAGAGGAAATTGCCGCCCGCATCCAACAAATCCGTAAGCAGATTGAGGAGACCGAAAGCGACTACGACCGTGAAAAGTTAGAGGAGCGCCTGGCAAAACTGGCAGGGGGCGTTGCGGTCATTAAGGTTGGTGCCCCAACGGAAACGGAGTTGAAGGAGCGCAAGCACCGCTTTGAGGACGCCCTCAACGCCACCAAAGCCGCCGTTGAAGAAGGCATCCTGCCCGGCGGTGGCACTGCCCTCCTTTATGTCGCCAACTTGTTGGAAGATCCGAAAGATGTCCCCCGAGATGAGCAAATTGGCTTCCGAATTGTCAAGCGAGCATTGGAGGAACCAACGCGCCAGATTGCTGAAAACGCCGGTTATGACGGCTCCATTATCGTAGAACAAGTGCGGGCAAAGCAGCAGGAGATGAAGAGCGAGCGCCTTGGGTTCAACGCCTTGACGGGCGAAATTGTGGACATGGTGCGCGCTGGCATCGTTGACCCCTTGAAAGTTGTCCGCACCGCTTTGGAGAACGCTGTCAGCATCGCTACCTTGTTCCTGACCACCGAAACGCTGATTGTGGAAAAGCCTGAGGAGAAGAAGGAGTGAGCCTTGGAAGCCTCGGAGAGAGAAAGGCGGTGTGGTGGGCTGAAAAGGCTCGCCACACCGCTTGCTTTTTGCGCCTGCCCTTGACTTGAGGCGACGGTGTGCTATCCTCTTTAGCCGTCGTCCCAAGCGAAAAGAAAAGCGAAAAGAAAGTCGTTGGAAGAGCCACCGTTGGAGGTGTCCTGTCCGATGGAACAGGAGCGCGAATTGGCACTTCCGCTGCAAGTCTTGCTGAAGGACTTGCAGTATCAACTCAGCAAAATGCCCGAAGGGATGCGGAGCAAGTTCTTATTGGTGTTGGCAGTTTCTGAGCGAGCGAGACAAATCGTGGAGAGCCCTGACCGAGACCGTTCGGACGAAAATCCAGTTACCCGTGCGTTGCAGGAAATCAGTGAGGGACGGTTCCAACTTCGCGTAACGGATGAGCGTTTCTTGCGTGCCTTACAAGGAACCCCCGAAGAGTCCGACATCTTCCCTTACCGCCCTTGAAAGGCGAAGGTCTTTAGCGTGATTTCCGTTTGAGCAGATTTTGCGCTACCGAGGACGGTAAGGAAACAGCGTCGGCTTTTCTCGTCCCACCACCAACCGACTTCCCGTTGAAGGGGCGAAGATGCCTTGGGCAAAAGTTTGCCGTTTGCCTGCACTTCTTTCGGACGAAGACCGACGAGAAGCGTATGGCTTTTTTCGCCAGCAAAGTAGCGCAAAGTCAACCGCAACTGTTCGCCAACCCTGCGGACGCGTTCTATCGTTGCGCCCGAACTGATGACGATTTGTCGGTCACCCCATCGCACCCGCACCGTCTTGATGTCGGGATCAAAGCCGTGAAGTGCTAAAACATTGACGGCGATGTCTTCGGGATTGATGAAGGGGGGGTTGCGCCTTACAAAGTCGGTGAGGCTGTCGGGATACGTGCCCTTCAACTCCCCTTCGTCAAATTGCTGATATTGAGCGCTCACGGTGATGAGTTCGGCGAGGCGCTGCCAATCCTGTGGGGAGAAATTCAGGCTTAACGGTAAAGGTGAGCCGTTGGCTTTTGGGCGATGCCGCTCCAAGACTTTCGCCAGCCGTTGAATATGGTAAGCGTAAACGAGCCCGCACCATTGGACAGGCATTCCGAGCCAAGAATGGGTGTAAAAAGTGCTGCCGAACACAGGGATGGTTGCCCCCAGCATCATCGGTCGGTCAGGCAATTGCCAGAGGTAAACGAAAGGCACCCCCGTTTCTGCCCAATAGACCGCATTGTGAAGCCAACGAGGGTTACCTGTCGCCCCAAAGGCTTCCAAATTCGCCGCCACTGCCCATGCCGCTGGCAAAATGTCAGGCTCATACATGGGGCATTCCCAGGTTTGTCCGCCGCGAGGGAGCCGAAAGCGTTCCATCAGCCGCAGTGCCTTTTCGCCCGCTCGCAAGGCATCCGAATCGCCCGTGATGCGGGCGTAGCGCAACAGCATGGCAGCGTTGTGGGCAATGGTGCCCAACACCGCATCGCCCGTTCGCCCTAAGGTCGCTTGCTTTTCACTGGAGGGCTGAAAGCGCCAACTACCATCAGGCTGTTGGGAGGCAATAAGTTGGCGGGCAAAGTTGTCAAGGGCTTTCATCGCTTCAGGTAAGTAGCCATAGTGGAACGGGAATTCCCAACGCATGATGTGGCAGTTCGCCGTTGACATAAACAGCGAAGCACCACCATCATGGAGCATGTTTTGAGCGACAAGGGAGACTCGTTCCAACGCTGCCTTGCGCCCTTCGGTGTCCTTCGTGAGGTGCCCGTTAAGCCAAAGCAAGGTCGCAAAGCCGGGCGCATGGTGCGGCGTCCAACCGACGCAGTGGCGCCACTTCTGTGTTTGCGCATCCCAAACGGTGTGCAAAAAGCCATGTCGGTCAAGGGCTAATTGCTGCTCAAAATCGCGCGGGGCGGGATTGGGTTTCGGCATCCCGCCTCCTTCCGAAAGCCAGCGCCGAACAGAAGTCAAGATGTGACCCGCTTCCCCTGCAAGGGTGGCTTCCAAACGAAGTGTTTGTCCCGAACGCAAAGGGTAAGGTTTTTCGGCTTTGTCTGCGTTCTCCGGCACAAAATCGGGACATGAGGGCAGGAAAAGGGCGAGGCGGTGACCGTTGCCCGTCGGGCTTTCAAAGCGCACCGAAGGCAAAGGGTGTTCACCATCCCACCGTTGCAACGGGTCCCACATCAGGGTGACCGTGATGGGGCGAAAACGAGCAAGTTGCTTGGCTACTTTCGGTAGGTCAAACAGCGAATCGGGACAGAAAAATTGATCAACGCCGGCAGGTGTTGCAATGCTTCCGTCGCCGATACTCACCGCCATTAGCGGGATGGTTACCTTTTTCGGGTTCGGGGTGCGTCGGTCATGCAAGGGCGATGCAAAGTCGCGGGGGTTAGATGACGGCTCGCCATCATAGAGGAACTCTACGCCGGGCAATAGCCCCCAAAGTTTGGCAGCACTGTTGCCGACAAGCAAATTCGGTCCCCACAAGGCACGAATGGAACGGTTGGCATCGCAGCGCCATTCACAACGAACTTGCGCGACAGGTTCGTTGGGCTTCAGGGTGATGGTCACCCGTAGCGCCCACTTACCGCCGTCGGGGTCGGAAAGTTGGTCACTCAGGCTCAAAGTCAATCCCTTGACCGTTACCCTGCGGAGGGCAGGTTGCCAATCCACTTCCCCTTTTTGCCCGTCGTAAACGATTCGGACAAGTGGTTGCCAAATTGCCACCTGCTGCCATCGTCGGTTGAAGCGGACAAACCATCTTGCCCGCTGGTAACCGCTGTCAATTTGCTCTATGCGCACCTGCAAGTGTCCATTATCCACCCGTTGTGCCATCCCTTTCCCACTGACCCAAAGCGATATCGCCACCAAGCCCACAAGCCACAATCTCTCACCCATCCCTATCACTTGGGCAATTCAATTTGCCCTGTCAAAGGGCGAACTTTGCCGTGAGGGTGGCGAAGGTCAACTTGGAGAAGGCGTTCCTTTCCCTCTATTCGCACCCGCACTGTCACCAGACCCTTCTTGGCATCAGTAACCCTGATTTCAGTGACCTTCCATTCTTTCTTCGGGAAGTGATGGCGGAGGGCGTCAAGGGCAAGGGTTTTCAGACCGGCTTCCACCAACAAGCCGCCCATCCGCCCCTCAGGACCATAGCGTTGCTCTAAAGGACAGCAAGAAGGAGCAGTGGGGGACGAAGGGAAAAGGTAACGATAAGCCGACCAGCCGCTGGCTGAGAGAGCCACAAGGACAAAAAGCAAGACGAGACCACTGTGCTCATTTACCCATACACGCCATCGGCGCATGGGAAATCACCTGCCTTCAGAGGTTAAGTCCCTGACGCTATCGTCCTGCCGGTGGAGTAGGCGCTGGTTGAGTGGGCTGACCAGGGCGAGGCACCATCGGTCCTGGTGCTCCATACTTTTGCATCATGGCGCCGGGCATCTTTTCTGGGGGCAACTCTTCCTTACGGACACCCGTCCCTCGCCAAATCACAATGGCAGCGATAGCGATGATGACCACAATCACTACCACTGCCACCCAAGTAGGGATTTCTTGCCTCATCTCAAACACCCCCCTGCATTTTGCGCTCCCCTGTTACTTCGCCGTCCGCCAAAGATAAAAGGGATCGCCAGGCTTATAGCCATAAGTCGTCTTGAAAGTTTTGACATGCCCGTCCAAGAAGAGGATGTTGCCTCGGTCATTCATGTGGCGCTTGAGCCCTTTCGTACCAGGGCGTTGGTTCCATGCAGATGTCGGCCACGCACACCCACACCATCCCCGTCCGCTCTCCTCAGGGTCAAAGCATTGTCCGACCGTTGGGGCAGTGCTATTGGCATTCGGCCAACAGGGCAGCCGTGGTTGAGGCGTTTGCTCAACTTCGTCCACTGGTCAGTAGGATTGCCAGAAGACAGAAGGCGAGCGTGAGGGCGTAGAGCATTAGGACGGCTTGGCGTTGGTCCATGCCGCTGTCTAAAAGGCGATGGTGTAAGTGCTCTCGGTCGGCACTAAAGATGGGACGGCGGGAGAGCCAACGGCGAACGATGGCGAAAATTGTGTCAAGAAGCGGGTAAGCAAGCACCACGAGGGTCATGAAAAACACGGACAAGGCTGCCACGCTTTTGACCGACCCGAGGATGGACAAGGTGGCGAACAGGTAACCCAACGCCATTGCTCCAGTATCGCCCATGAAGACGCGAGCGGGATGGAAGTTATAGGGAAGGAAGCCCATGCACGCTCCTGCCATCGCGGCAAAGGCCGCTGCGATAAGAAACAGTTTCTGACTTGCCGCAAGGAACGCTAAAGTCAAGGCGGCAAAGAAACTGATCCCTGCTGCCAACCCATCCAAGCCGTCAATAAGGTTGAGGGCATTAATGAGGGCGACAATCCAAAAGAGGGTCACAAGCCATTCCTGCCAAGAGGCAAGGTAGAGGTAGCCGTCTCCGAAGGGGTTGTTGATGAAGGCAATGCGGATTCCAGAAGCAATGGGGAGCAAAGCCGTCAAAATTTGCCCGAAAAGTTTGACCTTCGGGGCAATGGAGAAACGGTCGTCAAAAGTGCCCACTGCTACAATGAGTAGCAAACCCGCTAACCACCCAAGCACTTGGTCGGGTAAGTCTCGCATCAACCCCCAACTGGCGAAAGTGCCCACCAAAGTTGCCAACACGATGGCAATACCACCCCAAGAAGGGACGGGCTCTTGGTGAATTTTCCGAGGGGAGGGGCGAGCGATAATTCCCCATCGGTGCGCCCACCGAATAGACAAAGGCGTCAAGAGAATGCTCGTTACGGTAGCAAGCAAGAAGGCGAAGGCTAAGAGGGTCAGCATGGTCAATTAGCCTCCCGAAGAGTGCGTTCTAAGGTAGCGATTTTTTCCAAACGACGGCGGTGGCGTTCTTCTTTGCTGAAAGGTGTTTCCAACCAAACCTTAACAATTTCCCACGCTAATTCCATCCCGATGACTCGTGCTCCCAATGCCAATACATTGGCGTTGTTGTGGGCTCGTGCCAAGCGGGCGGTGTATTCGTTCCAGCAAAGGGCACAACGGATGCCGGGAACCTTGTTAGCAGCGATAGAACTTCCGACACCGGTGCCGCAGATGACAATGCCCGTCTCGCACTCCCCTTTGACGACGGCTTGCGCAACGGGCACGGCGAAATCAGGGTAGTCGCAAGACTGCGGGTTATCAGTGCCGAAATCCACACACTCGTATCCAGCTTCCGTCAACTTTGCCTTCAGCCATTCCTTCAACGGGAACCCAGCATGGTCGCTTCCCAAAGCGATGCGGCGGGGTGACTTTGGGGCTTTCAATCTCTTTCCCCCTTCACAACTCTGGATTCAGTTCGCGCTCTACATCGTCAAAGTAGTAGCCTTCGTCCTTTGCTCGCTTCGGGTAAATTGGTAAGCGCACATAAAAGGTGGAACCTTTGCCAAGCCCTTCGCTTTCCGCCCAAATTTGCCCTTCGTGCAACTCCACCAAGTGCTTGACGAGGTAGAGCCCCAAGCCGGTGCCACCAGCGGCTCGGGTCTCTTTGGTGTCAACCCGCTCAAACTTCTCAAAGATTTTCTGCAACTTGTCCTTGGGGATGCCAATGCCTTGGTCTTGGACGCTAATGAGGATGGTGTTGTCCTCTCGCACCGCTCGGACACGCACTTCCCCTCCGTTGGGTGAATACTTGATGGCATTGTTCACCAAGTTCGTGATGACGCTGTCCAACTTGTCTTCGTCAGCGACGATGAAGGGTAAGGGTTCGGGGATATCGGCGACAATTTGGTGCTTATCGGTGTAACTGCGTTGGATAGTCAAGACACGGTCTATGACTTTCGCCAAGTCCACCCGTTGCCAGTGGGGCTGCAACGCAACGCCGCGCTCAATACGGGACAAGTTCAGCAAGTCTTCAATCAAGCGCCGCAGCCGGTCGGTCTCTTGGTCAATGATCTGGTAGAACTCATAGCGGGTCTCGGCGTCAAAGTAGCCTTCACGGTCTTCCAGTAAAGTGGCAATGAAACCCTTAATGGAAGTCAAGGGGGTGCGAAGTTCGTGGGAGACAGCCGAAACGAACTCCGTTTTCATGCGTTCCAGGCGACGAATTTCCGTGATGTCAGAGAAGAGCGCCACAATCCCTGTCGGGTTTCCATGCTCGTCACGCACCCAACCGGTCTCCACACGATAGATCCGTTCCTCTGGCTCGTAAATTTCCACTTCGTCCACCAACTCTGTTTTCTCGTTAAGGGCGGCGTGAAGGAGGGCTCGGACTTTTTCGTGTTGAACCACTTCCGTAAAGGGCTTGCCTACCACATTGCCGTCAACGCCGCCACAAAAAGCCTGAAGGGCGGTGCGGTTGACGAGGCTGACTTTCCCGTTGTTGTTGATAAGGATGACACCGGCACTGACGCTTTCAAACGCTCGCTCCAACTGCTCTGTCCGCTCACGAAGTTCAATGTAGATTTGTGCTCCTGCGATTACGGACGCCGCTTGACGAGCGAGGATTTCCAAGATACGGCGGTCTTCTTCGGAAAAGGGCAATTGACGGCGTTTGTTCGCCACCATCAACACGCCGATGGCTTTCCGTTCCACCACTCGTTGCTCCTCATCCCTCTTGTCCCACATTAAGGGCACCATGATGACATTGTAAATGCCTGCTTCCTGCATCACCCGAACATCGGAATAGCGACTTTCGCGGGTGTCGTTAACGATGACGGGCACCCGCTGGGAGAAGACATGCCACACAAGTCCATCGCGGGGCACAGTGCCGAGAGCACCTAACGCCGTCGCTTCAATCCCGATAACAGGCGGATGGAGGATGAGGAGGTCTTCATCCGTCCGATGTACGAAGAAACTGCACACTTCGGCTTGTAAAAGCCGCGCGAACCGAGAGAACATCCGAGTAAGGGTTTGGGTCAGTTCCTCTTCGGTGGTGGGCGGCACCATTAGGGCTGCCGTTTGGCTCTCCCGTGCCTCCGCTAATTGCCGCTCCAATTGCCGCCGCTGTTCCTCCAGTTCGGCGATGCGCTGCCGAAGGTTCTCTAACTCCCTTTCCAGTTCGTCTCGTCGGTCCTGCCGTTCCATGCTCAATCCCTCCGACAAAAGGATGAAGAGGGAAAGAAAGCAATGCCTTAACGACGCTCCTGTTTTTATTATGCCGCACCACCGTTAATGCCCATCACGAAAACGGTGGAAACATCTTGTGGGGCTGGCACACCCATAAGTTTCCGCGCCGCTTGATGATGCCCACCCCTAAAAACCGCTGGTTTGGGTCGTAAAGCCGAACGAACTCGTTGTCCCGAAGGGTGGGGTGTCCCCACACTGTCCCCACGACGCTTTCCATCCCGTTCAAAAGGCGCTGGGCTTCCAAGCGTGTCAAGGGAAGCGCCGGAAACATGGGCAGGGCTTCATCCGGTGCGATCAAGTGACGCTGCCACTGTCCCTTTGCCGCTGCCTCGGCGAATTCCTCCAAAGTCAGGGCTTGTTCGCACCGAAAAGGTCCAACTTGAAGCCGAACGAGAAAGTGTTGGTATGCCCCGCATCCTAATGCCTCGCCAATGTCGTTGGCAAGGGTTCGGATGTAGGTGCCTTTAGAACAATGCACCTCTACCAACGCCCGCTTTATCGGTTCCTCCCACCATTGTAGCAAGGTGAGGCGATAAATCCGAACCTTCCTTGGCGGACGCTCCACTTCTATCCCCTTTCGCGCCCACTCGTAAAGGCGCTTACCCTGATAGTGAATTGCCGAGAGCATGGGCGGGATTTGCTTTATCTCCCCGATAAACCGCTGCAACACGGCTTCCACTTGCTCCCTCGTAATATCCGTTGCTGCCGCAATCTTGACAATATCTCCTTCAACATCTTGTGTCTTCGTCGCAACGCCCAGCACCATCTCAAACCGATACACCTTGTCTAACTCCGAGAGGAACTCTGCCAGTCGGGTCGCTCGCCCAAGGCACAGCACCATCAAACCCGACGCTAATGGGTCTAAAGTGCCTGTGTGCCCGACCTGCTGCATGCGCAATTGCTTTCGGACAAATTCTACCACATCGTGGGCGGTCATCCCGGTTGGTTTCAACAGCAGCAACACGCCTTCCGGTTCCCGAGAGGTCATAGGCATGTCTCACCTTCCGAGGGACAGGGTGCTTTCACTGTCAAGAATTTGCCGCACCGCTTTAAGCACCTTGACGACGGTGACTTTCAATGGTTCTCGGAGGCGGCAGCCAGCAGCAACAGGGTGCCCACCGCCACCGAACTTTCGGGCAATGGCTGCCACATCAACGCCTTCTTGAGAGCGGAAACTGACCCGCACATGGTTTTGCTCAATTTCCCGAAACAGCACCGCTACCCGAACCCCTTCCACTGCCCGCAGGAAGTTGGCGAAGTTCTCGGTATCTTCGTCCGTTGTGTTGGTCTGGGTGAAATCCTTGTGGGAGAGAACTGCCCAACAAAGCCCTCGTTCTGGCTCAAGACGCGCTTTACTGAGCATTCGCCCCAGCAAGCGGGTTGCTGCGAAGGAGCGCATTTCCACCGTCCGTTCCACTACTTCTTGCGGGTCAACACCTCGCTCTAACAGGAAAGCCGCCAAACGCAGCACGCGGGGGGTCGTGTTGCGGAAACGAAAGACGCCCGTATCCGCCACGAGGGCAGCGTAAAGGCAAGTGGCTATTTCCCGTGTGAAAGTCACCTTGAGAGTGCGCAACAGCACCGCAATCATTTCCCCAGTGGCGGCGGCTTTCGGAGCAACCCACATCGTCCAGCCATTCGGGTTTTGATGCGATGGCGGGTGATGGTCAACAACGAGCACAGGAAGGTCGCCGCAACGCAACCTCTCGGGCAAATCGGCTCGCTTGATGTCCGCACAATCCACCAACACCAGCAAATCGGGCTTAAAGGAAGGACAAGAGCGAACGCTATCAGCACCCGGCAAAAAAGCGTAGCGGTGGGGGACGCCGTTTTTAGCAATGACTTCTGCCCGCTTGCCCAATTGCTTTAAGCCCAACGCCAATGCCAACGCACTGCCTATAGCGTCGCCTTCCGGTCCAAGGTGCGAGGCGATGACCAACTGCTTTGCCTTCAAAAGTTGCTGAACCACTTCTTTCGGGACACGCATTCCGTCAACTCCCTTTCCCCTTGCGGCGAGTTTTGCGGGAAGGTGTTTCTGGCGCTTCCGCGAGGCTTTTGCCTTGCTCTTGAGCAATTTGCTCTAACAGCGCCAGAACGCCCATCGCCTTCTCAATGCGCTTGTCCACCAAGAAGGTCAAGCGCGGGATGAAGCGCCAATGGACATTACGGTTGATTTCCTCTCGGATGAGCGGTTCGGCACTTTTCAAGGCTTCCAGCGCTTCCTTCTCCCGCTCCTCGCCTCCCAACACGGTGAAAAAGACTTTGCCGTGCGAAAAGTCCGCCGACAACTGCACCTCCGTAATGGTCACAAATTGTAGGCGCGGGTCACGCAATCGGTGCACGATGAAATCGCCGATGATTTCTCGCAACAACTCGTTCGCCCGCTCCAAACGCCGAAGGCTTGTCATTGTTGACACCTTCCTTCCCGTTTCGGCCTACTCCTGTCACCAAACTTCCACAGCCACATCTTCCACGATGACACGCCCGTCGGCTTCAATCAGTTCGGTGATGTGCATGAGGCACTCGTGCACGACTTCCTTCTCGTTGGCGACGACGGCGAACGCCAGAGTCGCCCGATGCCAACTGTCAAGGTGGTCGGCTTCGCACGCTGAGACATTGAAACGACTTCGGATGCGGTCAAGGATGCTGCGGACAACTTGCCGCTTCTCTTTGAGCGAGTGGCTGTCAGGGATGGTCAATTCCACCGTCCCTAAGCCAACAAAGACCGCCATGCGACACCACCTGTTCGGCGTCGTTGTTTTTTCCCGTGACATTCATGATGCCACATTTCCGCCCCGATGGGACATCCAAAGGGGTGGCGGCGAGTTATAATTCAGAGCGCCGTGCACGATTTTGCCGTCAGGCGTCCCTAAGTGGGGAAACCGAGGTGCATGTTACCATGCCGCGATACTGGATTGAAACCTTTGGCTGCCAAATGAATGTGCTGGATAGCGAGGCAATGGCGGGGCTGCTGACCAAGATGGGTTACGAGAAGGCGAACAGCCCTGAGGAGGCGGACATTATTCTCATCAACACTTGCACCGTCCGCCAGAAACCCGACGAGAAGGCGTTCGCTTATTTGGGCGAGTTCGCCAAACTGAAACAGAAAAAGCCTCACCTGATTTTGGGCGTGACAGGGTGCATGGCGCAGCGGGAGAGCGACATCATTAAAGCCCGAGCGCCCTATGTGGACTTGCTGCTCGGTCCCCGCAGCATTCACCGATTGCCCCAGCTTATTCGCATCGTTCAGGAGCAACGCCGCTTTGCCGAACACCTTGACCTTTACGACGACCCAGTGCCACCCGATTTAGTCGTGCGCAACAGCGATATCTTCGCCTATGTGACGGTCATTCACGGCTGCAACAAAAAGTGTACCTTCTGCGCCGTCCCGACGGCTCGCGGACCTGAAAAGAGCGTTCCGCCCGAAATTGTGTTGGAGCAAGTGCGCCAACTCATTGACCTCGGCTACCGCGAAATCATTTTGTTGGGGCAGAATGTCAATGCCTACGGGCATGACTTGCCATCCATCAACGGCAAACGACTTGACTTGGCATGGCTTTTGGAGCGGATTGACGAACTGGCGGCACCAGCGAAAGTGCGGGTGCGCTTCACCACCAACCATCCCAACCACATGACAGACCGGCTCATTGAGGCGATGGCGAATTTGGAAAGCATCTGCGAGCACATCCACTTGCCCGTTCAAAGCGGTGACAACGAAGTGTTGCGGCGGATGTGGCGCGGCTACACGGTGGAACGCTACCTGAGCATCATTGAGAAGTTGCGGGAGAAAGTGCCTGGCATCGCTATCGCCACCGATATCATCGTCGGCTTCCCCGGCGAGACGGAAGAGCAGTTCCAGAACACCTTGCGGTTGATGGAGCAAGTCAAGTTTGACCAAGCCTTCATGTTCGCCTTCTCCCCTCGCCCTAACACTTTGGCCGCCACCTTCCCCGACCAAGTGCCCGAACCTGTCAAAAAGCGGCGGCTCCAAGAACTCATCGCCCTGCAAAACGAAATCCAACACCAAAAGAACGAACGGGAAGTCGGGCAAGTGGTGGAAGTGTTAGTGGAAGGTCCCAGCGAAAAGAACCCGCGCAAACTCTCCGGACGCACCCGAACGAACAAGACGGTCGTCTTTGAAGGCAGTCCTGACCTGCGGGGCAAATTCGTCCATGTCCGCACCACCAAAGCCTACCTGTGGGGCTTTGAGGGGGAGTTGGTCGGCGAGCCTGAAGAAGTTCCGCAACCAGACATAGAGTTGCTCGCCGTCGTGTGACCGAACACCCCCCACAACTTGCTGCTCCCTTCTCCTTGCCCCTTTCCCTTTCCTGCTCTATCCTTTTACAGGACACTGTCATCCCTTGACAGCCCTGAGGCGATTGTCTATGACAGTGAGGACGCGCGAAGAGTTCATCGCCCGCTTGCGTCAAGCCTTTGCGCCCCTCATTGAGGCGCTACAGGCGCAAGATTTGTTATGCCCAATTTCGCAACGAATGCCCCATCCGGGAAACTGCGCTGCATAGGTCATCCCCTACAGCCTGCTAAAGAGAGGTGCCGCAAACTGTCAGCGGCAGGCAAAGTTTGGCAAAAGGGAGTGGTTGGAGATGAAGTTGGCATTCACGACTTTGGCGTGTCCGAAGTGGTCGCTGGACGAAATCATTCGCAATGCTGTCTTGTGGGGTTATCAAGGCGTGGAGTTGCGTGGGCTTCAGGATGAAATGTTCCTGCCCAAGCATCCCGCCTTGACACCCGAAAACCGCGAAGCGACCCGCCGTCGCTTCCATGAGGCAGGGCTACAAATCGTGGCGCTCGGTTCGTCGGCACGGTTGGGTGTTCCCGAAAACGAGTGGCAAAAGCAGTTGGACGAAGCGAAAGCCTATGCGGAATTGGCAGCGGCGTTGCATTGCCCTGTCGTGCGCCTCTTTGGCGGCAACATCCCGCAAGGCATGGACAAAGCCACCTACTTTTCCGTCATCGCTGAACGCCTGCAAGCCTTAGCCGAGTGGGCAAAACCGCTACGGGTGACGATGGCATTGGAAACCCATGATGCCCTTGTCAAGGCTGCCGATATGGCTGCCATCTTGGCGAAAGTGCCCGCCGAAAATACTGGCTGCGTTTGGGACGTGCACCACTCCGTTCGGGCAGGCGAAACTCCAGAGCAATCAGTCAGTTACTTGGGCAAACGAATCGTCGCCACCCACCTCAAAGACTCCGTGCCCAAGGAAGGCAAAATCCGCTATGTGCCTATCGGGCAAGGCGATATCCCGCTCCTTGACGCCATCACAGCGTTGCGCCGCATCGGCTACCAAGGCTTCTTGACTTTTGAGTGGGAGAAGCGATGGCACCCCGATTTGGAAGAACCTGAGGTCGTCTTGCCGCACTTTGTCATCACCGTCCATGCGTGGCTGCGGGGACTGGACAAAGACGGACAATCGCGATAAGATGCTGCCTGGGCGGACATTCCTTTCCAAGGACGGTGATAACCCATGCGCACCCGCTGGTGGGGCGTTGGGCTTGTCCTTTTGACCCTTTTGGCGTTGGTTGGATGCGACCCAGAGCGAGAGTTGGAGAAGTTGATGGGCGCCATCGCCCAAGCCTTTTGGGAAATGGGCTACGACCGAACCGAAGACCCCCTCTTGACAGAGTTGACAGAAACCACCGGGCGCCGCATCGCAGAAGTTTCCCCTCGCAAAGATATGCCCGTCAAGTTCCGTCTCCTCAACATCAGCGAAGTTAATGCTGTCGCTTTGCCCAATGGGCGCATTTACGTTTTTCGCGGGATGCTGGAAGCGACGGACACGGAAGACGAGTTAGCCGCTGTGTTGGCACACGAAGTAGGGCATGTGGTGGGACGCCACTCCCTCAAGCAATTCCGCCTCGCTTGGGGCATTGGGTTACTGGCGGATTTACTGAACCTGAACAAGCGGGGCGAAACGGTGCAAGCCCTTGCGGGAGTTGCTTCTACGCTCTACCAATTAGGCTACAGCCGCCAACACGAGCGAGATGCGGACACTTATGCGTGGCGCTTGGCACTTTTGGCAGGTTACGACCCTGTTGGCTCCGTGGCTTTGTTTGACAAGTTTGTTGCTCGCGAAGGGCGTCCCTCTCGGTTGCTGAGTTACCTATCCACCCACCCTCCGTCAACGGAGCGGTTAGAGCGGGCAAAAGGAGCCGTTGCGAACATGGGCTCCATTCATCCTGACCTTCCCGCTTTCGCTGCCCACACCTTTGTCGCAGCGGGTTACGCCCAACGGGGATTGTATCGGCGCGCCGTTCACCACTACGAAGCCGCCCTCAAAGAGCAACCCCGCCATGTGCCCGCTTTGTTGGGCATGGCACAAGCGAAAGAAGCCCTCGGCGAATGGGAGGATGCCGCTCGGTGGTATGAGCGGGTGTTAAGCGTTGAGCCGCAAAATGCGACGGCTCAACAAGGACTTAAGCGGGTGCACCAGCAACTTTCCAACACCCCGCAAACGAGCCTTGATAGTGAACCGGTTGCCCCGCCCCTTTGGCTTTTGCGGGCACTTAACGAGTGGGCTTTCTTGCAGCGGCAATGGCAACCGGCTTGGCGCACCACCGTAACGGCGACCAACAGGGCGGTGACGCAAGCGAAAACCCTTTGGTCGCAAATGCAAACCCTTTCCGCTCAACTCGGCACTTTGACCATCCGTTTGGGTAAGGGAAGCACCCTCACTTACCGTTACGACCAGCGTGACCGAAAAGAGAGCGCTAACCTCTCCTCGTGGCTCGCTTATCAGGAAACAAGACGGATGGAGGAGTTGCGGGAGCAATTGGAGACTTTAGCCGATGATGTCGCCCGAGCCCTCGCCACTTTCCAAGTGGCGACAGCGGAATTAGAAAGCCTGTTGGAAGACGCTCAACGGGCGACGGCTTTGTGGCAGCGGGCGTTGCAGGATTGGAAAGAATTGACAGCGAAAGGCGTTGCCCCTTCGGAAACTTTCGCTCGCCTTTCCGATGAGAGCAGCCGCCTTCTGTTCCGCATTGCCGCTTCCGTAGAACGCGAGAGCGCAACGGTGCGGGACATGGAAGAGCGATTGACCCGCACTGTGACGGCGTTGGCAGAGTCAGCCAACTTATTGCAGCGCTCCCGCCATTTCTCTTGGGCAGCAGAGTCGCGAATACAATTGGCTAAAAGCGCTTTGCAGGGGGCGGATGCCGACCTGCGCGCCTTCCTTTCCCGCATTCGGGAAAAGCGAAGTCAAGTTGACAAAGCCCTGCTTTCGGCTTACCACACCCGCCTCGCCGCTTTGGAAGCCAAAACGCCCCCTGCCGTCGCCCAGAAAATCGTGGCGTATCACTTGCGGGTAACCGAAGAGCAAGTTCAACAAGTGCGGAAAGGGACACCTGATATCGGCGCTGCCGCTATCGTCCTCGCTTTTGCGAAGGGGCGAAAGAGCGAACCTTCAAGGTTGATGACAGATTTGGACTTCAAGGGCGATTGGTTGACACCATTGGTTACGCCCCGCGCCCCTTCTGGTGTAAAAGTGGCGCTAAGATGGTTAACCACCGCTTGGGAGCGAGAGTGGGATGAAGCGAGGGAAACCAGAGACCCTTTAGAAACCGAAAAGGCTCACCGTGCGGGTGAACGGGAGTAATGAGTGAGAGCGAGCGTTACTTGCACACTTTGCAGCGGTTCGGGATTAAGCCGGGCTTGGAGCGCATTCGGGCGTTGATGGCGTTGGCAGGCGAGCCTCACTTGACTTTCCCTTCCGTCCTCGTCGGCGGCACGAACGGCAAAGGCTCAACAGTCGCTTTCCTCGCCAGTCTCCTCCAAGCGGCAGGATTACGCGTCGGCGTTTACACTTCCCCCCACTTGGTCACTTACCGCGAGCGCTTCCGCATCAATGGTCACCTCATTTCGCCGAAGGGTTTTGACCAACTGCTTGCGTGGGCGAAGGGGCTGGCGGAACGAGTGGCAACAGAAACGCCACACGGCGCCCCGACGGAGTTTGAAGTGCTGACGGCAATGGCGTTTCGCTACTTCGCCGAAGAGCGAGTGGACATCGCCGTTGTGGAAGTGGGGTTAGGGGGGCGCTGGGATGCTACCAACATTCTTGAGCCTCTCATCAGCATCCTGACCATCGTCGGTTTAGATCACACCGACCGTCTTGGTCCTGACCACTTCACCATCGTGCAAGACAAATTGGGCATCGTTCGCCCCCACCATCCGCTGGTCACTGCTGAGCACAAATGGGGTGTCCTTCGGCTGGTAGAAGCCACTTGCACCCACTTGAATGCCCGATTGGTGCGGGTGGGCAGAGATGTTACTTGGCGGCTCCACGCGGCGACAGAAGATGGCACGAACGCCACCTTTATAACATGGCGCGGCAAGTATCCTGTGCGCCTGAGTTTGTTGGGTGTGCATCAACTTGCCAACTTTGGATGCGCTCTCGCGGCAGCAGAACTTTTGCGGGAAATGGGTTGGGAGATAGGCGATGAAGCCATCGTGGAGGGAGCACAAAATGCTCATTGCCACGGTCGGCTGCAATTGGTGCGGCTGCCAAAACGGGGGAACTTGCGAGTGCTTTTGGATGGAGCACATAACCCTTCGGGAGCGACCACTTTAGCGCGGGCATTGCGCACCCTTTTCCGCTACCGAAAGTTGCTGCTTGTCTTCGGCGTTTTGGCGGACAAAGAGGCTGCAGGCATCGCTGCCAAGTTAGTGCCCCTTGCCGACTCCATTGTGGTCACCCAACCCCAATCCTTGCGAGCACTGCCCGCTGAAAAGTTAGCGCAAATTTGTCAATCCTTCGGCAAACCCGTCATTGTCTGCCCAACGGTTGCCGAGGCGTTAAAGGAAGCCCTTGCTGTCGCTGCTTCGGACGACCTTGTGTGCGTAACGGGTTCGTTGTATGTTGTCGGCGAAGCCTTACAGAGTTTGGAAGGCGCTTCCCTTGACATTGCTTCGTGAAAAAAAGCCCCGCTTTGGCTCCCTGTGCGGATTGCAAGCCCTGAGGCGCAACGGTCATCATCTCATTGCAGGTCAAACAGTTCGTCTGTCAAGAGATTGCCATCGCGGTCAATGTCGCCCAGGAGGCGCTCTCGGTGCGGCTGGAAAGCGGCGTCGGGCGGGTAGCGGAAGACAGGCTTAAAGACCTTGACATGCCCGTCGCACCAGAGGACATTGCCCATCTCCAAATGTCGCCCGTGAAAGGCTGGGTTGAAGTAAGAGGGTGGTTCCAGAAAGGCTGTGCCTTCAAAGACGGGCGCTCCGGCACCCCAAGTGCGCCATTGGGCAGCATCCCCCATCCAGACCGTTTCCGATGGATTAGCAATTTGCGCTAACGAGACCGCAATGGGCGTCCATCGGGGCGGGTTCATGGGGCTCAAATAGGCGTAGTTGTAGCCGTAGCCGAGGTGCCCATAAACATAGTTGGGGTTTTCTCGGAAGGACGGGCAGGCTTTGATTTGGGCGTTGCGCATGTAAGGTTGCAGGAAACCGCGCGAAAAGTCAACCGTTCGGTTCCCTCGGTCTACATAGCCCCACCAGTAGTGCGACCAGTCATCGTAGGCGAAGGGGAACAAGCGCTCGTCGTAGTCTTGGGCATACTGCAATCCCGCCAAGCCGATTTGCTTGAGGTTGGACAGGCAAGAAGTTTGCCGAGCCTTTTCGCGGGCACGGCTAAAGACAGGGAACAGAACCGCCGCCAAGATGGCGACGATCGCAATAACGACCAGTAACTCAATGAGGGTGAATGCCTTCTTCATCGTCCCTCACCCCCTTGGAAAGCCGACTTCGTAGTTGACATGGCGGGCTTCAAAGAAGTTGACGAGTTCAGGGACATCTATTTGGGCTGCCATCCACTTCAGCGGGTTCGGTTGGCGAAAGTGTGGCTCTAAGCCCAGTTCCTCTAACCGCCGGTCGGCGATGTAGCGGACATAGCCGTTGAGGCTCTCGGCGCTGATGCCAATCAGCGGCTGAGGTAACACCGCCCGATTGTAGGCTTCTTCCAACCGAACCGCTTCCAAGATAAGGTTTTGAACCGACCGAGCCATATCCTCTGTCATGACTTCAGGATGCTCTCTGAGGAACTCGCCGATAAGGTGGATGCCGAAGGAAAGGTGCAAACTTTCATCCCGTAAAACCCAATCAATGATGGTGCACAGCCCTTTCATCAGCCCCCGCTGACGAAACGCCAGCGCCAAAGCAAAGCCTGAGTAGAAAAAGATGCCCTCCAGCACGACGAAATAGCCGACGAGGTTATAAAGGAGGCGCTGTTTGCCCCCCAAGGTGGACAGGTCATAGCCACCCTCTAACATCGCCTGTGTCAGCCGCATCTGGAAATCCTCTTTGGCTTTGACGGCAGGATGGTCTTTGTGCATGTTGAAGACCCGTTCACGGTCTACAGGGAGGGTCTTGATGACATACTCAAACGCCATCACATGGTTGGCTTCCTCCCATGCCTGCCTTGCCAAGTAGAGCCTTACCTCAGGCGCCGTCACGACAGGATAAATCGCCATGATAAGGTTCGTTGTCACGAGGCTTTCCATCGGGTTGAAAAAGCCCAGCAACATTTCCACAGCATGTTTCTCCTCACTGGTCAGCCGTTCGCTGAAATCTTGCAGGTCATCATGAAGGGGTGCCTCCTCTGGAAACCAAGTGTTGTGCTTGGCTTGTTGGACATGGGCGTACGCCCAAGGGTAATGAAGCGGGAAAAGCTGCACGGGCTCTAAAGGGTTGCCCCCAACAAGACAGACCTCAGACATCGTTCTCTCCCTCCTTCACTGGCAAGATTCGCATCCCCCGTCCAACGGGCATGTAAGCCCCATTTCTTTTTGGGAGTCCAAAACCCATTTGGGTTTTTGCAAGCGCTTGTTCACCCACACGGTAGACGGTTCTGCTTGCATTCTGGGGTTAACGAAGCAGTAATAGGTGCTCTTTAAGCCCATCTGCCATGCCCTAAGGTAAACCTCGGCGATGTCAGACGTGCGGCGAGCGGAAAAGAACAGGCTGCGGCTAATTGCCATGTCCACCCATTTTTGGGCTTTGGCGGCAATGGAAAGATAGGCGTCAGGGGAGATGTGAAACGCTGTCGGGAAGCGGCGTTTGATGTCCTCGGGGATTTCCGCCAATTCGGTCAGGTCACCTCGGGCGGCGATGAGCCGTTCTCGCACTTTTTCCCAAAGCCCCAATCTCTTCAATGTCTCCACCAAAACAGGGTTAAATTCCACGAACTTGCCGCTAAGGGTTTGGCGGCTAAAGATGTTGGCAAAGTAAGGGTCCAAACTGGTGGAGGTGCCAGCGATGAGGGCGATGGTCGCCGTCGGGGCAACCGCCATAACTGTCCCGTTGCGCATTCCCTCCTTTACTTTCTCCCTCACGAGGTGCCAATCCAACCGTTCCTTTCGGTCTATGGCGATGGGCTCTCCCCGTTCCCGTTCCAAGTCAGCAAGGGTGTCTATTGGCACCCGCCCTTTTGCCCATTCGCTTTGGGAAAAGCGCGGGAAAACACCTCTTTCCTTGGCTAACTCGTGGCTCGTTAAGATGGCATGGTAAGAGATGAATTCCATCAAGCGGTCGGCAAGGTCGGCAGCCTCAGGACGATCGTAAGGGATGCCCTTCCTTGCTAGCAACTCGGCAAACCCCATCACTCCCAAACCGATGGGGCGGTTCTGCAAGTTGCTTCGTTTTGCCTTCTCCGATGGGTAAAGGTTGAGGTCAATCACATTGTCCAGCCCCCGTACGGCAACCCGCACCGTTTCCGCCAATCTTTCAAAGTCAATCTCACCATCCTCCCGCAAATGCCGCGACAAATTGACGCTGGCAAGATTGCAGACGGCAATTTCGTCGCGGTTGGTCGGCAACGCCACTTCCGTGCAAAGGTTGAGGGAATGGATGACCCCGACACCTTTGAGCATAGAGCGGGCGTTGGTGGCATCTTTGAAGGTGAGCCAAGGATGTCCTGTTTCCATGAGGCTGGCAAGGATTTTCAGGTAAAGTTGCTTTGCCTTGACTTTCCGCCATGCCCGCTTTGGGAGTTCGCCTTGTTCGGCTTTCTCAATGTATGCTCGGTAGCGCTGCGAAAATTCCTGACCGTAGCATTCACTCAGGTCTTGGGTGTAAAGGGGGTCAAAGAGATACCAATCGTCATCGCTTTGGACGCGACGGAAAAACTCATCGGGGATGAATAAGGCAGTGTTGAGGGAAGGGGTCCGAAGGTAAGGGTCGCCAGAATTGCGCTTTAAGTCAAGGAAGGCTTCTATTTCCAGATGCCACGGCTCAAGATAGACGCACATCGTTCCTCGCCGCCGTCCACCTTGGCTAATGGATTTGATGAGGGCGTCATACATGTGCAAAAAAGGAATAAGCCCACCGCTTTTCCCGTTGATGCCTTTAACGGGCGAGCCTACCGCACGAATTTTCGTCACCGCCGTCCCGATCCCGCCCGCATATTTCGCCAGCATCCCAAACTCGTAAGCCGCTTCCAAGATGTGCTCAAGGCTGTCGTGAACATCGTAAAGGTAACAAGAAGCCAGTTGATGGTGAGGCGTGCCGCTGTTAAAAAGGGTGGGCGTGCTGGGCAAATAGCGGAGGGTGGAAAACATTTCGTAAAATCGCAGTGCCCACTCATTCGGGTGAGGCTCCTTTAGGGAAAGACCCATTGCCACCCGCATCCACATCGCCTGCGGCGTTTCCAAGACTTTTCTCGTCTCCACATCCCGCACAAGGTAGCGGTCATACAGCGTGTAAATCCCGATGTAGGGAAGGTCCTCATCTCGCTCTGGCACGATGGCAGCAGCAAGCCGAGAGAGGTCAAAGCGCAACAAATCTGGGTGCAACACGCCCCTTGCCACGCCCTCTTGAATGTATCGGGGGAAATAGGTGGCGTAATCGGGAAAGGGCTCACCTACCGCCTCACGGTAAATTTTCAGCAAGAGCAACCGTTTAGCGGCTACCTCAAAAGAGGGCTGATAAGCAATGTTTTGGACAGCAGCAGTGAGAAGCGCCGACAAGATAGCCTCTTCATCCATGCCCTCGGTAAGGAAAGAAGAGGCTTCCGTAATTAACAGACGGCATGCCTCCTCTGGCACCCGTATAAGCCGCAACCACTCCTTTGCTTGCTGAACGAATGATGTCTGGCTCGCTCCCGTCATCACCACGACCACCTCCGCCAAGGAGAATGCTTTAAGGGCACTAAGGCATGTGACCTTGACAAAAGCCCTCAAAAGGGTTATTGGCGCCGCTGCCCGTGCCGCGAGGCAACAAGCGCCGAGGGCGGATGGATCGGTCTTCGGGCTTCCGGATCCTCCTACTCGCCGCGCCTTCCCAGCACCTTTCGGCGCCAGTGGCATGTCGGGTTGCCGCAGGTTGGGGGCGACAACCCCAAGCGGCTTTCGTCCCCGGTCACCGCTGCGCGACAGCGCCGGACTCTCACCGGACTTCCCGGCACCCATCCGCAGCCCTTCGCTGCGCTGATTATTGTAGCCTCAACCTCCCCCCTAACGCAAGGTCTATTTTTCCAGCAAACCCTGCCAGTTTCCCCCTTTTTCGCAACCCCCTTCTCCTGCAAAGAGCGATGGTGCGTGCTATAATGCCTTTTCGCCCAAATGGTTGTCAATTCCCGAAGGAGGAGGGACTAAGCGAAATGCCGAACACTCGTTCTGCCCTCCGGGCGATGCGGAAAGCCGAACGCCGCCGAAAGCAAAACCAAGCCCATCTCTCCCGAATGCGCACTTTCTTAAAACGCGCCCGAGCTGCGTTAGAGAAGGCGGCGAAGGGGTTGGTGAGTTTGGAGGAAGCCCAACGCGCTGTCTTTAAAGCCTGTCGCATCATTGACAAAACTGCGGGCAAGGGCATCATTAAGAAAGGCGCTGCTGCCCGTTACAAATCGCGCCTTATGCGCAAACTTAACGCGCTCATCCACCAGAAAGCCGTCGTGGAAGCAGCGTGAAAGGTGGCAGCGCCCTGTCCGTCAAAGGGGTGATGGGGATGCAGCAGTGGTGGATATTCGTCCTTCTCCTCATTTTGGCTGGCATAGGGGGATGGTGGACGACCATGCAACAAAAGGCTTTACGAGCCGATGC
>Ga0209993_10007_pt1 | contig 42971 bp, 35 predicted proteins | sample Antgeofumaro1A2A_FD_188082 | JGI IMG/M metagenome (GOLD analysis project Ga0209993, IMG submission 188082) | Geothermal fumarole subsurface microbial communities from Mt. Erebus, Antarctica - 1A2A (SPAdes) (version 2) | ecosystem: Environmental > Terrestrial > Volcanic > Fumaroles | place...
GACAGGTTTTCGTTTTGGTAGAATGTGACCCGATGGAAACGCGCATCGCCGTTTTGGAAAATGGACGCGTTGTGGATTTGGAAGTGGAGAGAGAGCCTCGCCTCGTGGAGAATGTCTACAAGGGCGTTGTGAAAGCAGTCGTGCCTGGCATGGATGCTGCTTTCGTAGACATCGGGCTGAATAGAAACGGCTTCCTCTATGTGGGCGACATTGTGCCGGGGGCAGTGGGCATTTCGGGTGATGGGAAAGGACCTTTCCAAAGCATTCGGGAGGCGGTGAAGGAGGGCGATACCGTTTTGGTGCAAATCGTCCGCTACGGTGGTCCGAGAAAAGGGGTGCGCTTGACCACTAAGATTGGATTGCGAGGACACTACTGTGTGCTTCTTTGTCAAGGTTCCGACCATGTAGGCGTTTCGGTGAAGATTACGGACGAGCGGCAGCGGGAGCGGCTTCGGCGCTTAGGGGAACAGTTGCGTCCCCTTGACTGTGGCTTAATCATCCGTTACCACGCCCTCCGAGCGACGCCAGAAGCCATTGCTTTGGAAGTGGAACAATTGTATCGGCGTTGGCAACGGATGGTGAAGGAATTTGCAACGGCGCCTGCTCCCTCTCTTCTCTTCACTCGCCCGTCTGTTTTCGCCGACCTGCTTTGGGATATTGCCCCTCCCGATACCCAGCGCATCATTGTGGATGGGGAGAAGGAAGCCGAGCAATTGCGGGCATTGGCGCGGGAGTTACGCCCCGAGATGGTAGACCGCATTGAAGTTTACCGAGGTCGCCTGCCCCTCTTTGAGCACTTCAATGTGGAGCCCCAGTTGCGCTCTTTGTTTGACCCTGTCGTCCACCTCCCCAGCGGGGGCTACTTGGTCATTGAGGAGACGGAAGCCGCTACCATCATTGATGTCAACTCGGGGCGCTTTGTCGGGAACAAAAACGCCGCTCAAACCATCTTGCAAACCAACCAAGAAGCCATAGAGGAAGTGGCACGGCAGATGCGGTTGCGGGACATGAGTGGCGTCATCCTCGTTGACCTCATTGATGTCCTGCGTTCCCGCGACCGCAACAAGTTGCTGCAAATGTTAGACCAGCAAATGCGTTGCGACCGAAATCCCACCAAAATCGTGGACATCACCCCCCTCGGCTTGGTGGAAATCACTCGCCACCGGCGTGGGGAAAGTTTGTGGCGGGCGATGACAAAACCATGCCCGCATTGTCAAGGGAGAGGACGGGTCAAAACGCCCTTGACCCTCAGCATTGAACTGCGCCGTCGCATCCGCTCCTTCGCTGCCACCCTCTCTCCCGAGGAAGAAGGCGATATCGTGGTAACTGCTCACCCAGAGGTTGCCAGTTGGTTGGTGCTGGAAGAAACCCACATTGAGCAACTGGAGCAACAAGTTCGCCGCTCTCTCCATGTCCTCGTCAACCCCTCCTTCGCCCCCGACCATGCCACTTTCTCCCTCCGCACAGGCGTTGAGGCGGTAACCCTTTCTTTGGTGGGGACAGAGTTCGCCTGCTCCCTCAACGCTCTTCTTCCGCCCGAAGAGCCTCTCTTCGCTGTGCACGGCAACCGATTGGTGCGCATTGACGGTGAGGGGAGTGGGCAGGAAGAATTGGTAACGGTGCAAATTGTGCAGGAGGGGCGATGGTTCTGCTGGGGTGAAGTGAAAGCCCCCGCCCAATGGGAAGCGCGGCGGCGCTTTGGCACTTGATTTTTCTTAGCGGCGAACACCTAACAAGGGGTGATGCGAGATGGTTTCGGCTGCGGAATTGTGGCAGCAAATGAAGCCGCTCATCCGAAAGCGGATGACCTTCACCCCTGAAGCGTGGCGGAGCGTGGAGGCTGCCGTCCCCATCACTGTGGAGGAAACCACGTTCGTGTTAGGGCTGTCGGAGGAACACGAGAACTTGCGCGCTTTCTTGGAGACGCAAACGATGGGCGCCCTGATCCGTGAAATCCTGAAGGAGTTGACAGGCAAGGAGATGAGCGTGGTGGTCATTCAAGGCACGACTTTGGACGATTGGCAGCGCTACAAAGCCCGGCAAGAGTTCCTCAAGCGTCTGTCCACACAAAGGGCAGAATCGGTGGTGCGCCGGGTCACCGAGCACCGCGATTGGGTGTGGCTTACCAACCAAATCGCTAACGCTCACGCCCGTTTACCTCACCGTCAGTACGACTTTGTCAAAGCCCGCTTCCTGCTGGACTGGGTGGAGAAGATTGCCGATTTCGTGGAAGAGTTCCTCGCCAAAAACCCACAAGGGCACGAGGAAGCCGTTCGGGAGTTAGAACGCCTCGCCCAGCGCCTTGCGGGGATGTTGAACACCTCCGCTTTCGTGATAGGCTTGGAGATTGAACGGGCACTTCGTGCCCGGCAACAACGCCAAGCCTCTTGACAATCAGGCGGAAATTTCACGGAAAGGGGGCAGTGCTTTGGCGGTCTGTGTGCTCTGCCGTCAGCGGAAGGGAAAGCGGTTCTGTCCGGCGGTCTACAATGTCATCTGTCCGACCTGCTGCGGGACGCATCGTCTTAAGAAACTCAACTGCCCCTCCTCCTGCCCTTACCTTCGGCAAGCCAAAGCCATAGAGATGGCGCAGCGAGAAGCCGAGTGGGCGCAGCAAAGCGCTCAACGCGCCGAGGTGGAACAGCGCTTGACGGCTTTTGCGGTGGAGGAAGCCATTGTCACTTTTGTCGCTCAAAATCCTGACCTGACCGATGCGGAAGCGGTGGCAGCATTGCAAGCGGTGCAAGACGCTGTGGAACGGGAAGTGATGTCTGGCATTCCTCACGAACCTCAAGGAGAGGGGCGAGTGAAGGCATTAGCGATGCACATTCTGCAGAACGCTCACGCGATGCGGCAGCGTCTCGGCATCCCTCACAATGTCCTACTGGCACGGGTTACTCGGTTGCTTGTCCAGCGGGCATTGACCCTCTCGCAACGCTCTCGGGACAGGCAAGGCTATTTGCGCGCTTTGCGGGTGGACATCCAACCCAATTCATTAGAGCAATTGCTTGCCCGCCTAACTTCGTCCGCAGCGAGCACCCGCTCGTAAATAGGTGCCATAATGGCAGCGGCGTTCACCTTGGAAAAAGCGAGGTGGTTTGCCGTGATGGCATGTCTCAACCCCGGAACCGTTGGTGGTGGGTTGTCGTATGAGGAGTTCGTCGCTTTGGCAAAGTGGCACGGTTTCAAGGCAGTGGAGTTTGGGATTGAGTGGTTGGCGCAAAAAGGGGAAAGGGAGGGCGAGGAAGCGGCACGCCAATGGCTTGCCGAGCAAGCCATCCGCCATGCTGCCTTCTGGCTACCCGTACCGTGGCGGGAGGATGAGCCCAAATTCCGCGAAGGACTTAACTCTCTTCCCGCCAAAGCCCGCACCGCACAAGCAGTGGGTTGCACCGCTTGTGTCACCTACATCCCCCCTGCCATTGAAGGTGACCCTAAAGAGTTCCGCGCGATGATGGTTCGGCGCTTTCGTGAGATATGTGCTGTCCTCGCCGACTACGGAGTGAGTTTGGGGATTGAGTGGGTTGCCCCCGCACATTTTCGCCGTTCGGGCAATCCCGTCCTATGGCGCATGGACCAAGCCTTGGCACTGTGCGATGAAGTGGCTGCCCCCAACATCGGGTTATTGGTGGACAGTTTCCACTGGTTCTGCGCCCAGCACTCCCTTGACGAATTGCAAACTTTGCCGAAGGAGCGCATCGTGCATGTCCACATTAACGACGCCCCCGACCGACCAGTGGAAGAGCAAGGGGACAATGAGCGGGTGATGCCCGGCGACGGCATCATTGACTTGGTAGGCTTTCTGCGTGCCCTGAAGGAAGCCGGCTACAATGGCGCTGTTTCAGTGGAGGTGCTGAGCAAAACGCTCCCGCAGCAATTCTCCAAAGACGAGTTAGCCGCCAAGGCCAAAAGGGGGCTGGACAAAATCTTTGCGCACCTTTGAGGGGATGACCGATGCGAGTGTCGGCCGTTTTCCCGCTCCTTTCCCTGCTGTGGCGCTTTTTTGCATGGGTGGGGGAGTTGGGATGGTTGCTGCGCGACTGCTTCCGCCACCTTTGGGCTCGGAAATGGCTTTGGGCGGTAACTATTGACCAAATCGCCACCAACGGAGTCAACTCGCTGCCTATCGTGCTCCTCACCATTTTGGCGGCGGGTGCTGTTTTCGCCCTTTACACCGCCCACGAATTGGCATCACGGGGGGCAGAGCGATTTGTCGGTTGGTTGGTCGCTTACACCATCTTTCGTGAAGTTTCCCCCGTTGCGACGGGGCTCGTCATCGCCGCCCGGGTGGGGGCAGCCTATGCCGCCGAATTGGGCACCATGAAAGTGACGGAGCAAGTGGATGCCCTTCAGGTGATGGGCATTAGCCCCGTCGCTTTCCTCGTTGTGCCGCGATTGTTGGCATGCATGGTTATCACCCCGACTTTGTGTCTTTTGGGTGATGTTGCTGGTGTCGCTGGTGGTTACTTTGTGGCAGTCAATGCGGGAGTGCGGGGTGGCGTCTACCTTTCGTCCATCCAGCACTTCATGGATTTCGGTGACTTGTTCTGGGGCATGGTCAAGACCATCCCCTTCGGCATGTTAGTTGCTCTTGTCAGTTGCCATCGGGGCTTGAAGGTGGAAGGCGGGGCATTGGGCGTGGGGCGGGCGACAACGGAAGCCGTCGTCATCTCCTTCGTGCTCATCTATGCTACGGACTACTTGCTGTCTGCCATCCTCCCGCGTTGAAAACTTGTCAAGGAGGCGGTTTGTCTTGACGAAAGTGGCGGTCGTCACGGGAGCAGCGCGCGGGATTGGGCGTGCCGTTGCCTTGCGATTAGCCCGAGGCGGCTGCGCCATCGTTGCCTGCGACATCCGCACCGAGGAAGGGCGCGAGACGGCAGAACTGGTTCGCCAGCAAGGGGGGCAAGCCATCGCCCTTTCCGTAGATGTTCGGGATGAAGAGCAGGTGAAGGCAATGGTAGCCCAAGCCCTTCGTGAGTTTGGCGGAATTGACATTTTGGTCAACAACGCTGGCATTCTCCTTCGTGCCCCTTTGACAGAAACTTCTGCTGACGATTTTGACCTTGTCGTCGGGGTGAACTTGAAGGGAGCATTCCTGTGCATGAAGCATGTTGCCCCTGTGATGCGAGAGCGGGGAGGCGGAGTGATTGTCAACATCGCCTCCATCCACGCCTTCGCAACCCTGCCTCATTTGGCTGCTTACGCGGCTTCCAAAGCCGGCTTGGTCGGGTTGACGAAAGCAGCCGCATTGGATTTGGGTGCATGGAACATTCGCGTCGTTGCCCTTTGCCCTTCCGCTGTTGACACCCCCATGCTCCGAGAGAAGCCAAGGACAGAGGAAATCTCAGCAACGATAATTCGGTGGAAGAAAGCCTCACCCATCGGCTTGCTCCTTCAGCCGGAAGATGTCGCCAATGCAGTGGCGTGGTTAGTGAGCGAGGAAGCAAGAGGCTTGACGGGCATTGCCCTCCCCTTGGATGCGGGCGTTTCCGCCGATTTGCAAGTTCGGAAAATTCCCGTGTGATGCCCCTAAGGTGGCAAACGCCCTCTCGCAAAGCGCTTTCCCCATTCGCCCATCAGCCCACTCAGCAAAGCGAAAAGTGTCACCCCAACCAAAATGCCCAACCGCACCCGCCTAGGTAAATCAGAAGCGGGCTCTACCACTGCAACCAACGGGAGGGCAGCAACGAAACCGGCGAAAAGGGTGGGGGAGGGAGAAGCCCACAACGAGGCAGCAATGCTACCGCCCATGTAACCTGCAGCCGCCTTGACGCCCCACAATGCCCCCAACGCCACCGGCGTCACCGCCGCCCAAAATCCTGTCAAGAGGGCGGAGAAAAGAGTGGATGACGATTGCAGCCACCGGGCGAATAGCGAGGGCAAAGAAATACCCAACAGAAAGCCGACAAAGGTGTAGTGAGTGTAAAGGTCGGCACGAGGTGTGCGAAGAGGGTAAGTTTCGGCAAACCAACGGAAAAAAGCAAAAGCCACCAAAAGGCTTGCCCCTTGCCAAAGAGCGGAATCTGTTTCCCCTTGCCCAATCGCCATCCACGCCAAAACAATGGCGGCTATTGCTACCCCGTAACCGCTCAACAGGCGAACTCCGTCGGAAACGGGAAGCGTTGCGAAAGAGAGGGTGAAAAGCCCCACCCAAATTAAGGGCACAAATTCCTTAAGGGCGGAAGTTTCCCATCGGTGTGCCAACCAAGCCGCAAAGCAGGCAAAAAGCGTGAGAACAAAGAAGCGCCCATCAGCACTCCAATGCGAGAGAACCCCTGCCCCTAAAAGCAATGGGACAGCCATCACAAGAGGAACAACGCCCTTGACAGAAGTTCGCCAATAATGTTGCCAACCTTCTACGACACCCTTCCCGAGCCACCCAGCAAGGCTGAGCCATGCGGGAAGGGCTTGCCACAAATGTTTGCTAACGCCCTGCGGCGGCTCGTAGTAGCGGGCAAGTCCAATAGAAACGGCGAAGGAAAAAGCCGCTAAGGCGAATGGTTGCCACTGTTCCCCTACGCAGAACCAAATGATGACAAAACTTGTCAACACCCCAAGCAGACTGGGCAGGGGGTAGCCGGGGAAGGCAAGGAGGGGAAGGAGAAAGGGCAGAAAAACGCCAACGAACGAAAGCCAAATTCGGCAGTGCAGAAAAAACAGCCAAAGAGTCAAGGAAGCTCCAAGGAAGCCGGTCAAAATCCCCATTCCCAAAGCCTGTCCTGGCTGGAAGGGTGGTTGGGTTGGAAGCGTGGCAAGGGAGAGGAGAGTTGACAGAAGCCAAGCAACGAACCAACGAGCAAAGAGGGAAGCAAGTTTGGGTTCCTTTCGCCAACGCTGCCATTGCCACCCGAGGATGCCTCCGCTCACCAAGTTGGCAACCAACAACGCCCCCCAAAGAATGACCAGGCGCTTCTCCACTCTGGACACCTTCCCTTGCGGGAAAACGCTCGCCTTTCATTTTGACACCGAAGGGGAGAAGATGTGTTGACAATGCGGGGGAGATTGTTAAACTTGATGCAGCCCCTCGTTCCTTGGGAGGCGATGAAGATGTGGCGAACTGAGCGACAATGGAGTTGGTTGGTGCTGATGGTGGTTGGGAGCAGTCTTTTTCTTGCCGCCCAACCGCAACGACGGTTGGAAGTTCAACTGGCAGGCATTCGCTTGGGGTCACCTGTCATTGACAAAGATGAGGCTGGCAACCTAAAGCCTTACTGCCTCCTTCGCGTTTGGGGTCTCCCTGATTTCATCATCGCCCCCAGCGGAGGAGCGGCACAGCCGGGAACGCTGGGGATGCCTGGGGCGCCGATGATGCCGGGCGCTCCGATGATGCCCGGCGGACCGGGGGCAATGGGAAGTGCCTTTGGAGGGCAACCAGGGATGTTAGCCTCCCCACCGAGAGGAGGTGGCGGTGCTCCAATGATGCCCGGTGCCCCGATGGCGCCCGGTGCTCCGATGATGCCCAGTGCCCCCACCATGCCCGGAGGAGCGCCCGGCGGGATGACCGCAACGGCACCTTTGCCGACTGAACTGGCGTGGGCAATCCCTGTCTTCGTCCAACCTCAACCCAACCAACGCCTCTGGCTTTACCGCCGCGACCAAGCCGCTCTGAGTTTCTTGGAGCAAGACGGCATCGTGGTGGCTATCGCTGTCGCCGGAGAACGCTTCCCTTATGCCCGAACCGCATTGGGTGACCCCTTCCGCTCCATCCAGTTAGGCGATGATTTGCAACGCGTGCTACTCCGTTACGGTCCGCCCGACTCTGGTCACCTTGTTGGGCAAATGGAATCTATCCCGCCGACAGCGGTTGGCATCTTCCCCATGATTTCCCTGCGCTACACAGAACGCAGCAACATAGAGTTTCTGGTCGTCAACAACAAGGTGCGGCGCATCTTCATCTTCCTGCCCGAACGGGTATCGCTACGGTAACATCCTTTGGGGAGGTGATTTGGGTGGGCAAAGGCTTTGCCCTTGACAGAAAATTCGTTGTCGTTGTGTTCGTGCTTTTGATGGGCACGCTCGCCATCACTCAGTCGTTGAGGGGTTTGGAAGAGCAACTAGCAGGGGTGCGGCTAGGTGCCTCGTTCATTGACTACGACGAGCAGGGGCAATTAAAGCCCACTTGCCTGCTAAAGATTTACGGCATGCCCGACTACATCGTGGGGCGTGGGACGGGGGCCCCTCAGCCGGGGATGTCTGGGGCGCCGATGATGCCTGGTGGTCCGATGATGCCGGGCGCTCCGCCGATGATGCCTGGCGGACCGGGAGCGATGGGGAGCGGTTTTGGTGGGCAACCAACTTTGCCCGGTGTGATGGCGGGGGTAGCGGGAATGTCTCAATTGGCGGGGACACCGATGGGACGCCCGCCTATGCCCAGCCTTCCCGGCGGTCCGATGATGCCCGGTGCACCGATGGCTCCAGGCGGGATGGAGGAAATGGGCGCTCTTCCGGGCGTTGGACCGATGATGGGCGGCATGGCAGGTAGCGCTGCGGCTGTTCCCACTTACCCTCGCCCTGAAGAGTTGCCGTGGGCAATCCCGCCTTTCGTGCAGGTGGAGCAGAACGAAATTTACTTCGTCTACCGTCGCCAAGGCGCACATCTGAACTTCCTCATGGAGTTGAGGGAGGAAAGGGGCAACAATGTCATGCGGGTCGTCGCCATCACGGTGGCGGGGCGTCGCTATGACGGGGCGCGGACAGCCAAAGGTGACCCCTTCAAATCTGTCAAGTTGGGCGACGATTTGCAGCGAGTTTTGCTCCGCTACGGACAGCCAGACGAAATCGTCTACTACAATCCCTACACCTTGCAAGTGCTCACGACGCCGTCGCGCAACATGATTTTGCGCTATCACCGCAGCAGCAATGTGGAGTTCACCTTGCTGGACAACAAAGTCGTGCGCATTTTCATCTTCCTGCCAGGACGCGTGACTTTGACGCGGTGACGGCGCCTTGACAGTTCATGGGGAGGCGGCATCCTTCCATGCCGGATGCGAATGTCGTCCGATTAATCCGAGAACAGGCGAACATCGTGGACATTGTAAGTGCCTATGTCCGCCTCCAACCTTCTGGAAAAAGTTACCGAGCGCTTTGTCCCTTTCACCAGGAGAAGACGCCCTCCTTTTATGTCAGCCCTGACAAAGGGTTTTGGCACTGTTTCGGATGCGGGCTGGGCGGCGATGTTATTGACTTTGTCCAGCTCATAGAGGGGTTGACTTTCCCTGAAGCCATCGCCAAATTAGCCCGCCTGCTAGGCATCCGGTGGCGTCCTTCCCCAACTCTGCGGCGAGAGGAATGGATGCGCGAGCGATTGCTCCAGTTGAACCAATGGGCAGTGGACTTTTTTGAGCGCGCCCTTTGGACATCCGAAGTGGGTGAGCGGGCAAGGCTTTACCTCTTCCAGCGTCAAGTCAGCACCAACACGGCACGGCTGTTCCGCTTAGGCTACGCTCCATCTGGTTGGGACAACTTGGCAAAAGCAGCACAGGAGGCAGGCTTTCCAGTCGGTGAACTTTTGCAAGTGGGTTTGGTGCAGCGGGTCAGAGAGGGTGGGGGAGTGATTGACCGTTTCCGCGACCGTCTCATCTTCCCCATCTTCAACGCACAAGGTGAACCCATCGGGTTTGGAGGGCGCACCCTCGGGGAGGGGGAGCCTAAATACCTCAACACCCCTGAAACGCCCCTGTTTCAAAAACGCAAAGTCCTTTACGCCTTGCATTTGGCACGTCAAGCCATTCGCGAACGCGGAGAGGTCGTCCTTGTGGAAGGATACATGGACGCTATCGCCTTGCACCAAGCCGGTTTCCCTAACACCGTTGCGACAATGGGGACTGCTTTGAACACCGACACTGTCCAAATCCTCAAGCGCTACACCAACCGCCTCGTCATTGCCTACGACCGTGATTCCGCCGGCTTAAACGCCGTCCTTCGGAGTGCAGACTTGTTCCGACAGCACGAGTTGGAAGTTCGCTTCGTAGATTTGCCGGAGGGGACAGACCCAGACAGTTTTGTCCGCCAAGCCGGAGCGGCAGGGTTTCGCGAACTTTTAGAGCGCGCCGAATCGCTCACCAAGTTTCGGGTCACTTGGTTGGTGTGCCGTTACCCTCACGCTACCACCGAAGGATTGCAGGCTGCTGTCCGATTCCTCGCTACCTTGACAGACCCTATTGAACAAAAAAGTTGCTTGCAAATGTTGGCAGAGGAATGGAGCGGACGGCAGCCAGAGCGGCTGGAAGCGTTAGAGCGGGCTCTCCATCGGGCATTGGTGCGATATTGGCGGCAACAGCATCGGCAGTCTCCTCAACGCTCGCCGACACCTTTCTTGTCGCCTGACATCCCCACCGACCCGATCACTGCCTCCTTGACAACTACTCCCGCTATCCCCCTTGGCGTGTTGCAGGCAGAGCAAGACTTAATGGCAGCGTTGGTTCAGGACAAAGAGTTAGCACAACGGATTCTCGCCCTAATGGCACCCGAGGAGTTTTTGCTCTCCCGCCATCAGGAAATCGCCCGCTTGGTCAAGGCATGTTTGGAAGACGAAACTTTCCAAGACCTCCCACTCCTCATCGGTGAGTTGGGGGAGGAAGAATTGCGCCAAACTTTTAGTGGCTTATCGCTACGCGACCTTTCGTGGGCGAATGCCCGCAATGCCCTTGAAGACCGGGTACACCGCTTGCGTCGCTATCGCATGGAGCAACAGTTGCGCCGGCAACGGGCGGAGTTGTTGCAGAAGTTGTCAACAGGGCAAATTTCAAAGGACGACCCGACTTGGCAAGTGTGGCAAGAAACTTTGCGAGCCTTAAAACTCGGCACAAGGTAGGTGTTTAAAGATGCCGCTTCCGTCGGACGCCTTCAGTGTCCCCGAACTTCAGGAACTTTGGGCGACCGCCCAAGAAACGAAGGCGGTCTTCCTCACCGATGTCAAGGCGACGGCCGAAGCGGTGGGTGCGTCGTTGGAAGAATTGGTGGAGTGGCTCACGGAAGAGGGCATCACAGTGATTGCCGACGAGGAAGACCCCTACCCCCCCTCATTAACCGCCGAGAAGGAAAGTCAACCAGAGGAAGCCGATGAAGGAAGCAAAGTGGCTGTCTGGGAAGAGATGGAGGAAGACCTCGTTACCCCCCTTCAGGTGCTCTTCCGCTCTCTTCGGTGGACGCGCTTGCTCACCCCTGAAGAGGAAATGGCCCTCTTCCAGCGCATGCATCAAGGGGACAGGACGGCGCGTGACCAGTTGATTGAGTCCAACCTGCGGCTCGTTTTGAGCATTGCCTCTCAGTTTGCTAAAAAGTCGGTGGTGCCGTTGGAGGATTTGGTGCAAGAGGGGTGCTTGGGGCTTATTCGGGCGGTAGACAAGTTTGATTGGCGGCGCGGCACGCGGTTTAGCAGTTACGCCGTTTGGTGGATTCGGCAATCCATCGTCCGCGCTATCGCCGAACACACTCGCTTCATCCATGTGCCCTTCCACTTGGTAGAATCACTGGCGCAACTGGTGGCTACTTCGCAGCGCCTCACTCAAGAATTGGGGCGCCAACCCACCACTCAAGAGTTGGCGGATGCTATGGGGTTGTCGCCAGAACAGGTAGAGGAGATGAAGGCGCTTCTTTCCCCGCCCCTTTCCTTGGAAGCCCCTTTGGATGAGGAGGAGGAACTGGTTTTGGAGGACATCATCCCCGACCCCAGCGCTGTCTCCCCCGAAGAGGCTTACTGGCGTTCTTACGCCCGCGAGCAACTGAAAGCCATCCTTGCCCACTGCTTAACGGAGCGCCAATGGGAAGTCCTCAAGTTGCGCTATGGTTTGGTGGACGGGCGCACTTACACGCTGGACGAAATTGGGCGCATCTTGAAGATTACTGGCGAAGCCGTCCGGCACATTGAGCAACGCGCTTTGGAGAAACTGCGCCGCCCCCGCTATCGGAAATTGCTCCAGCGCCTTAGTGAACTTATCGCGTGAGGGCGCTAAAATTAAAAACGGGCGCGGGTGGGCGCGTAGCTCAACGGCAGAGCAGCCGGCTCATAACCGGTCGGTTGGGGGTTCGAATCCCTCCGCGCCCACTTCCTTTCTGCCCTCCTTCATGCCTGTTTCGGCTTCGTTTGCCCTCTCCCTCTTTCGGAGAGGGGTTGCTATTGCCTTTGCGGCGTCGCAAAACCTTTTGCGGTCGGAGGGATTGCGAGTGGCATACGAGACGCTGTATCGCAAGTATCGTCCGCGAAAATTTGCCGATGTGGTGGGACAAAGGCATGTCGTCCGTGCCCTTCAAAATGCTTTGGCTTCCCGCCGCATTGCTCACGCCTACCTCTTTTGCGGGCAGCGGGGGACAGGGAAAACGACAATGGCGCGCCTGTTGGCGATGGCGCTGAACTGCGAGCAAGGCATTGTTTCTGAACCCTGTGGAACTTGCACCGCTTGTCAAAGCATCATCAAGGGAGCGGCAATGGATGTCATTGAAATTGACGCTGCCTCTCACACCGGCGTGGAAGCGGTTCGGGAAGTTATCGTGGAGCGGGTTTCCTTCCTCCCAGCAGCTTTCCGCTACAAGGTCTACATCATTGACGAAGTCCACATGCTTTCCACAGCGGCTTTCAATGCCTTGCTTAAGACCCTTGAAGAGCCACCGCCGCAAGTGGTCTTCGTGTTGGCGACCACCGACCCGCACAAAGTTCCTGCCACTATCCGCTCCCGCTGCCTTCGCTTTGACTTCCACCCTCTTTCCGCTTGCGACATCGTAGGGCGGCTTACTTTCGTTCTGGAGCAGGAGGGGTGGCAAGGGCGCTATGAGCCTGCCGCTCTCGTTTTAATTTCCCGCGCGGCTCGTGGGGCGCTGCGGGATGCCTTGACAATGTTGGAGCAAGCCATGAACTTCGCTGACGACGGATTGACGGTAGATTTGGTGCGCTCTTTGCTGGGCGTGACCGATGACGAGTTTCTGGCACGATTGGTGGACGGGCTTCGCAAGGGCGATATCCCTGCCCTTTGGCGGTTAGTAGCGGAAGCCGTTGAGACAGGACGAGACCTCCACCAAATTGCCCACGACCTTGCGGCTTACCTGCGCGATTTGCTCAACTTCAAAGTAGGTGTCCCAGCCGAGGAGACCGAAGAACGCTTAGCACTGCTAAAAGAGCAAGCCAACTTGTTTGACGAAACGGAATTGATCCGCTTGGTGCGGGCAGCGTGGGAATTGGAGCGAGACCTTCGCACCGCTTCCGACCCCCAACTGGTGTTGGAAGTGGGCTTGCTGAACATGGCGATGCTCCTTAAGACCCCTGAAGTGACAGTGGCGCCAGTCGTCAAACCGACAACTCTAACCACCCCCATTGGAGTGACGAGGGAGGTCACTACCAAAGAGCCTGAACCCCAACCCTTGACAGTCACTGAACCGGCGGAAGGGCAATCGTCCATTGACCATATCCGCCAGCACTGGAACATCTTCTTGGAGCACCTCAAACGCATCTCCATGGTGGCTTACTCCTTCCTCCTGAACGCTGAGCCCACCGACCTGCAAGACAACCAACTGGTGCTCACCTTTCAACACGCCTTTTCCTACGAATGCGCTAACGACCGCTCGTATCGGGACACCATTGAACAATGCCTGCGGGAAGTTTTCAACAGGCCCGATTTGCGCATCAAGCCTATCCTCTCCTCGCAAGTAAGCATGCCCAAAGTGGGGACGCCGGTGGAAGCGGCAGGCACTCCAAAGTCGGGAACGACCCCAGAGGAAGTGGACACCGAGGAGTTTTTAGCCTCCCTCTTTGATACGCCCTAAAGTTGTCAACCCTTCGGAGGGAAGGACTGCGATGGAGCGACTGGTCTTGCTTGGCATGACCACGCAGGAGTTGGAAAATTTGGCGGAACAGTTGGGGCAACCGCGCTATCGGGGGCGACAGTTGTCCCTTTGGATTTACCGCAAGGGTGTGCTGACCTTTGACGCCATGACTGACCTTCCCAAAGCCTTTCGGGAACAGTTGAGCGAAATTGCTCTCATCAACCCGCTGCAAGTGATGGATGTCAAGGTTGCCAGCGACGGGACGACGAAATATCTGAGCCAACTTCTGGATGGGGAAACGGTGGAGTGCGTGTTCATCCCGCACGGTGAGTGGGACACTATTTGCGTCAGCACGCAGGTCGGTTGCCCTATCGGATGTCGCTTTTGCGCATCGGGCGAAAGTTACGCGCGCAATCTGACGGCAGGAGAGATTGTTGGTCAGGTGCTCCTTGCCAAGCGCCGGGACAATCCCAACATCGTTTTCATGGGCATGGGCGAGCCGTTGCTCAATTTTGATAACCTTGCTAAAGCCCTTCGGTTGCTGAACCGAGAAGTGGGCATTGGGGTGCGAAGGATGACCGTTTCCACCGTCGGTATTGTGCACGGCATTCGGAAGTTAGCGCAGTTGGGGATACAGATTAACCTCGCCGTCTCGTTACATGCACCCAACGACGAATTGCGCGCCCGATTAATCCCCGCCAAGTTGCCCCCTATCGCGGAAGTGCTGAAAGCCTGTTGGGAATACTTTCAAGCCACAAAGCGGCGCATCACCTTTGAGTATGTGCTGCTGAAAGGCGTCAATGACCGAGTGGAGCATGCGGTAGAGTTAGCCCGTCTTCTCAAAGGGCTCCCGTGCCATGTCAACCTCATCCCTTACAACCCAACAGTGGCGGAGTTTGAGCGACCTTCCGAAACTGTTGTGGAACGATTTCGGGAATTGTTGGTTCGGCAAGGAATTCCTGCAACTATCCGCCATGAGAGGGGCACCGAAATTCAAGGGGCGTGTGGGCAGTTGCGGCGCCTTCACCTTGCTCCCACCCCTTGACGGTCAGAAGAAAAGGAAGCGTCGCTTGCGAGGCTCTTCCACAGGTAAGCCTGCCAGCCGACGGGCAGCGCGCCGGAGAGCATTTGCGACTTCGCTGTCAGGATGAGCGAGAAGAAGGGGTGTACCGAGGTTCACTGACTCTACCACCGTGCGGCTGTCGTTTGGAATCATATCCCACACTTCTAAACCCAACTGGTTGGCGATGAATTCAGGGGTCAAATCGGCACTGGCTTGGACACGGTTGAACAGCAGTTTGGGCGTCACTTTCCATCGGCTCATGCCCATAACTAGCGCCTTCGTCGCCCGAAGGGAGAGCAAATCCCACGGCACAGCAACCACCAACACCTCGTCCATCAAAGTCAGCAACTCCAAATCTGGCACATAAAGCGTCAAGGGAGTGTCTACCAACACGAACCGATAGCCATCCCGCAGGACACGCAACACCGCTTCCAATCGCCCTAAGTCAATGTATTCGGGCAAGTTACGCTCAGGGGCGAAGAACCAAGTGTAAAAGTGGACACCGCTTTCGTGCCGAATGGCATAAGGGCGCAGCAACTCTAAGTCCACTTCCCGCACCGCTTCCGGAATTTCGCTGAGGGTCATCCGAGCGGTTGCACTAACCAATGCCAGCGTGTCGCCGATAAACAAGTCCAAAAGGGCAACTGGCTCTTTGAGTTCTTGTGCCAGTGCGATTGCCAGGTTGACGATGAGGGTTGTTTTCCCCACGCCCCCTTTGCCGCTACTGAGGGCGACGACTTTTCCCTTGACGGGTTTCTCCACAACTTTCGGGGCAACTTTGAACCCCCATTGGTGCCCGCGAGGAGAGGTGAGAACACGGCAAACGAGTTGTTGAACTTCCTCAGCGGAGGCGGTTTTGAGGACTACTTCCTCCACGCCCGCTAAGGTGGCGTCCTTCAGAAAGGTGTGGTCTTGCCGATCGGAGAAGAGCACGACGGCGGTAGACAACTTTTGTTCCCGCAGAAGGCGGGCAAGGGCTAAGCCATCAAAGGCGGGGTTATCCCCATTGACGAACACGAAGTGGGGTGCCAGTGAGAGAGCAGTTTCTATCAAAGCCTCCTGTCCGTCAGAGGGTTGCAATCGTCCGACGACGAGGATGGGCAATCCTTCCACACTGTCCAGCCCCTCCAGTTCCACCCCTGCCAGTAGAACTCGCAAAGCAGCCCGATGCTCTGAAGCCGCCATACCGTTATTGTCCCTCCTTCAACCTCAATGGCTGACGATCACTTCCTCCCGCTCCGTGCCTCGGTAGACGACGACCGTCCGCACAGGAGCGACGGGAGTTGGCGGCACCGCTGGTGTCACCCGTTCAGGAGGGCGGGGAGGCGGTGGGGGAGTTGTCTTTTCCTTCGGCTCCTCTAAAGGTGACCGAAAAGGAGGGGTTGGGAAGTAATCATGTTCATTGCGCAGCACTGTCAAGGCGCGTCCTTCCTCCATCGCCCTTGCTAATCGGACGGCTTCTTGTGGGGTGACGGCTAAAACGATGCGGCGCATAGAAGGCGTTGTCGCTGTCCCTTCCCCAGCGGTGGGCTGACCAGGTTGGGCAGCCGGCTTCGGTTCGGGAGGCGCCGGAGTTGCTTGAGCGGCGCGGGACAAAATCCGCTGCCGCACCATTTCCCCTCGGCTCATCCCGGGCACATAATTTTCCGCTACCAAAACTTGTGCTCGCCGCACGACCACTTCCGCAACGGTCACATCCCCTTCCCGACGGGTCGCAATCACATCCACCAAATCGCCCGGAAGCAAAATGTCTGCTGCTCCTTCCGTGAAAGGCTGGTAAAGCACGAACCCGCGTAAGCCAATGGGGACGCTGAACTCACGCAACTGCTCTGGGGAAGGCATCACCTGAAAGGTGCGCAAGGGAGTCTCTTTGGGCACATCCTGCACCAAAAGGGCGTTGCGCACCGCTTCCACACTGTTGAACGCATCTTTGGGGGCTTTGTCTTCAGGCACTTCCACGATTTTCACCTCAGCGGTGCTGATGCGAGTGCCCTTGGTCAAATCTTTTGCGGCAACCACAATAGGCACTTTCTTGACCATCACAGTCTCCCCTGCAGACGGCGCCGAAGGGACGGACGGTCGGCGCGCCACCCACCATGTTGCCAGCACTGCAATCCCCGCACAAATAACAGCCCCCACCAACAACCATCGGCGCAGAGGCATTGCTCCCTTTCCCCTTCCAGCGGTCGTTGCTTGCATCATTTTGTCACCTCCGTTAGACAGTAGTCATGGGCGCACCGAGAGCCGAGCCTCCGCCCCGAGCCAACGGTCTGTCCCGTACATATGCCACAATCGCGGCGGAAGGATGTGATATTCGCCCGGCAATTCCGCACGCAGCAAGTAATGCACAGTGTAGGTGCCTTGAGAGCGGAAGTAGGTCACCGTTCGGTCGTCTCGCACTTCTTTCGGAACCATCGCCACCTCCCCCACTTCCCGCTGCTCCTGCACACTCTCTCGCTCTACTACTCGGAAACCGGCTGGCAACGGATCTTCCAGCACCATGAAATCTGTCGGGCACTTAACGGTCAAGGTCACCCGCACCAACTCACCCACTCGCACGGAACTACCCTCCCGCAGCGGGTGCGCTTGCCAAATAAGGCGTCCATCCTCCCCCACCTTCGGGAGCAACCTCTCATAGCGGCGCTGCAGAAGTCGCTGACTTGACAGCCATTCGCCCATCCGTTCGGGCAGCGTGAGCACCTGTCGATTCACCAAAGTCACCCACAGACTGACACCCGCTGGCTTGGCGATGCGCACCTCGTTTTTGCCCACCCGAAGTTGTCCACTCAAAGGCACCACCTGTTCGGATTGCAAAGTGGCATCTGGGGCAAGGTTGACTGTTTGGGAACTTCCGTTGAGCGACAAAGTGATGGCGATAGGCGTCAAGGGGGCGTAGCGCTCAAATCGGCGCGTGAATTCCAACAGCGCTTCCAAAATGGCGGCGGTATCTTTCGTGGACACCCAACCGCTGCCCTTTCGGTGCCACAGCAAAGTCTTGACAGTGTTGGTCGCCTCTTCTGCATCCACCTGATTGGTGCGCATCAATGCCAACAACGCCCACGCGGTTACTTCGTCGTCCTGCGTCCAACGCCGCATCGCTGTGCCTTCCTCCCGTTCGCCGAAACCCCATCGCAACCCTTCCTGCAACGGGAGCGCCATTTTCAGAAGTTGCCGAGCCATTGAGGAAGCAGCAGGGTGCTGCCACTCTTGAAGCGCCAAGCACAAAAACGCCAAACCGTAAGGCGAACACCGCTTAAAAAGGGCGGCAGGGAAGGGGGTTGGGGCATTGGGGGCTGGGGAGGGGGCGCTGGGAGCAGCGGCAGGTATCCCTTGCGGCTTCGGTCTCCATTGGGGCATGGGAGCACCTGCACGGGCAAGGGCGAAAAGAGCGAAGGCGACGGAATCGGCATCGTGTTCCTGCCACTCTTCCCGCACCATCCGTTGCAGAGTTTGAATCCCTCTTGTCAAGGCATGCTCGCTCACTTCAAAACCGGCTCTTTTCGCTTCCGACAGACCCCGCACGACCAAAGCGGTCATCCACAAGTCGGTTGAGTCGTCTTCCCACCAACCCCAACCGCCATCGTCGTGCTGGAAGCGATAAAGCCTTGTCAAGCCCCGCTCCACCATGCGTGGCAATTCCTGCTCCAGCCAAGGCACCTTGACTTTCCCCTCTTGCAACAACTGCCAAACCATCAAGTTGGGAAGCAGGCTGTTCATTGTTTGCTCCACGCAACCGTAGGGGTAGGTCACCAGATACCCCAGCGCTCCCAAAATCGCCGACAGCACCGACGGCGCTAACCGAAGGGTCAAGCGGCTCATTGTCAGGTCGGCATGGTTGGGCAGTGTGACGGTCACTAACCGCTCGGTTACATCTGGGGGCAGAAATATCGCTCGTGCCGTTACTTGCTCCGTCCCGTGGGGCAAGAGGGTGAGCGTCCGCTCTTCGGAATCGTGGTGTCCGTCGTTGCTTTTCGCTGATACGACGATTGTCAATTTGCCCGGTTGGGCGGCATGGAATTGCCATTGAGCCGTTGCCGTCTTGTGAGGCGGAACAGTAAGTTTTTGCGGCGAAGGGTTTGCTACGAAAGTGGTCAATAGCGCGCCTTTAAGGCGTAGGTGCACTTCGGACGTTACGGGGCGCATCGTTCCATTGTGCACAATTGCGCTCACAAGGAAGGTATCGCCTTGGGTGGCGACGAGGGGGACGGACAAGCGCACGCCAAACGGTTTGCTGCACCGAAAGCGGGCGATACCGAAACCGATGTAAGTGTGGGGGGTGTGAGCGATAGCGGTGATACGCCATTGGGTCAGCGTGTCGGGCACTGTCAAAGGGAGGCGGGCTTGTCCTTTCTCATCAGTGACCACATGAGGCAGCCACAAGGCAGTGTCGGGAAAGAAGCGGCGAGCCGTCTCTGTCGCACCTTTGTCGCCTTGCCAAATCAGAAGCGGGAATGAGAAGCGGGTGACAATGCGGTTTAAGCGCTCGGCGTAAAAGGCTTGGAAAACTTGCTCTGGGTTATCCTCGCGGATGGCATAGATGGCTTCGTCCACCACTGCCAGTGAAACTTCTGCCTTGACAGGTTTGCCTTGCGCATCCCGCACTTGCATGGTCAACAGCGCTTTCTCTCGCGGCTCATAAACCTCTTTGTCGCTACGGACGGAAACTTGTAGTCGGTAAGCGTCCAAGGCAAACCGCAAGGGCTCGCTTTGTTCGGTAAATTGCTTGCGCCACACCAACGAAGCGGTCACATAGGCATTAGGCAGAAGGTCGGGGGAGACGGGGAATTGCCATTGCGCCATCCCGTTTTTCAACCGCAGCACGCGAACTTCGTAAAGGCGCTCACCTTCCACTGTTACCAACACTGTTGCATCGGGCGCTTTGCTGCGGACAGCAACGGTGGCTGTCTCACCGACGCGATAAGTGCGTTTGTCCAACCAAAGTTGCAGGGGGGGCACTTGGGACGGAAAGGTGGGCGCATATTGGCGTCCCACGACCCACAAATTAGCCGTTGCACCAATGGTGTTTCCTTTTCGGTCGTGCCCGATGGCTTCCACGATCCAATCTCCGCTTTCAGTGGGCACAAACTGCCACCTCGTTTCGCCCTTTTCATCTGTCGTGCTTTCACCCCGCAGCAACCAATGTGCCACTGCCTTCTTGCCCTTCCATTTCATCACGCCCGCTCGCCATTGGAGAAGGGTGTTTGGTTGCGGTTTTCGCGTGTCCCAGTGGGTCACTTTCCCTTTGACGAAAACGGTTGCTCCCCTCTCGGCGAAAGAAGGTTCACACCAAACTGTCAAGCGCCAATCGCCTTGTGTGACCAAGAAACTGCTCGTCCCTTCGGCGAATTGGTAGCCCATCGCTTCAACGGTCACCGAGACTTCGTAGCGGAACTCGGTGAAGGGAGTTGCCTCTGCAAGGAAATGGTCGGGGCGAAAGCGGATGATGGCGCGTCCGTCGGCATCGGTGTGTGTTTCGCCTTCCAACACCCCCTCGCCCCCGTAACCTTCGCCCCAATTGCCAATTTCTCTTTCGTCCGCCATCGGCAACCTCGTCACCCGATAGGAGACTTTCGCCCCCGCAACGGGTAAGCCAAAGTAGTAGCGAGCCACCACTTCCACCGTCACGGTTTCCGTTCGCACAAAGCGGCGCTTGGTGGGCTTGACAATTACTTGCACTTCGGGTTTGCGGTAGGCAGCGACGATGAAACTGCCCATGATACGCTCGCTGCCCTCTTTTTCGGGGACAGCCTCCAGCGTGTAAGTGCCTGTCGGCGCTTCCTCGTTAAGGGTCAATGAGCCCGAAAAAGAGCCAAACTCGTTTGAGCGGATACTTGCTTGGTGCACGATGTTGTCGTCGGGGTCGCGGACGACGACGGTGAAAGTGGTCGGCTCAACGGGGCGGTAACCGTGTGGCGTTTGTCGGCGGACAATGCCTTTGAAGTGCACCGTATTGGCGGGGCGGTAAACAGGTCGGTCGGTGTAAATGATGCCGAGCAAGTGGGTCGGCGAAGGCAATGCCACTCGCCAATCGTCTTCGTCCACCTTCACCCAAGCAATGGGCATTTTCGTTGATGGGTCGTGGGCAACTATGAAAAGGTCATTGGACGCTGCAAGGTTCCTTTCGGACAAAGGCAGATGCGCCAAGCCGTTCGCATCTGTCACGCCTTTCGCCAGTAGCCGGTCAAATTCTCGCCCAACTCGTTGTTCTGCCATCCAAGCGCTCACTGCAACCCCCTTAATAGGCTCGCCCGTTCGCAAATCGGCGACGAACGCCAGAAGGGTCGGCATATTCTTTCGGTCGCGCCCGACCTTTGTCACTAACCCGACCCGGGTTCGCATCACCAAAGCGACGCGCTGAAAGTGCTCTGCCCCAATGCGCACAAGGAACAGTCCGTCGTGGGGAAGGGCGATGGGCACAAATTGCAAGAAGACACCTTCAGTATCTCGCTGGGTTATGGGAATGGTCGTCTCGCTCACCAAGACAAGGCACGGGGCAAGTTGTTGCAAAGTCTCACGCAGTTCCCCAACCCCGCGCCACCAACCTTGCCGCACATCTCCCATCAGCCGCAAAAGGGTTGTCAGGGGGACTTGTTCGGCACGGGAAGGTTGCCATCGGATTTGCCACACTTGCACCCGCAACTCATCCGTCGGCACGAAGCCACGAACACCGACCTTGACCGCTTCGCGGGAGTAGAAGGCGGATTGCGGGTGGACTAACTCCAGAAACGGTGTAGCGGGTTCAAGGGCAAGAAGCAGCGACTTCGTTTCGCCCTCTTGCAAGGTGACCTTCGTCGGCTCCAAGCGATGGGCGTAAGCATAGGCGTGGACGGTATAGGTGCCGGCGGGGAGGTTGGGCAACTCAAAGGAGCCGTCTTGTTTGCTTATGATGCGCCAACTGCCCCGTGGGTGCTCAAACCAAACAGCCACATCCGCCAACGCTTGCCCTGATTCGGCAGCGACTACTTTGCCCACCACTCGCCCGCGCGGGGCTTCGGAGCGGATAAGGGCTGCCAACCCCCCCACAACCCACAAAAAAGTCAAAAGCACTAACCACACCTCGCGCCGCATAACGGCTCACCTCACAGGAGAGACGATTGCCCGCTCAAATTGTGACAACCGTAACGCAGCAATGTCAAGCCCGCCTATTTGTGGCACAATAGAGGCGGATTCGCTTACGGTGACCAATTCGGGCGGGTGGTGCTCATGGCAGCCGCAACATTGGTGTGGCAAACGGTGAAGATAGTGACGCTGGCACCTGTGCGATGGGTACGGGCAATGGTCACTCTTGTGCTCGGCAACCCTGTCATCAGTCGCGAAATGAAGACGCGGATGCGGTTTGCCCGTGCCTTTTGGGTGCAAGGGGCTTACCTTCTTTTCCTCATCGCCATCGTCCTGCTCGCCTATCAAGGCATTCTTGCCCACTCGCCTCTTCGCCATCCCGCTGAATTGCAGGAACGGTTGCAAGTTTTCTACTTCATACTGCTTTACAGCCTCGTGACCATCACAGTGCTTGTTGCGCCCGCGTTGACTGCCAGTGCCCTTACTTACGAGCGGGAGCGTCGGACGCTGGATTTGCTCTTGGCAACGCCCCTAAGCCCCATGCAAATCCTTGCGGGCAAGTTGTTAGTCTCTTTCGCCTTCCTTATGCTGCTGTTGGTGGAATCCATGCCCGTTGTTGCGGTATGCTTGGTGATGGGTGGGGCGACGGTGGGCGACTTGCTGGCGACTTACGCCCTCATCGCTTTCAGCATCCTGCACTTGTGCGCTTTCGCCCTCTATTGCTCCGCTTGCAACCGAACCAGCGGGGTTGCTACCTTCTGGGCTTACTTGGGCGTCGCGTCAATTTTACTTGCTACCTTTTGGATGGCAATGCCTGACATTGCCCTCGGCTTTGCTGTGAGCCGTCTCTCCTCTTATGTCGTGGTGCCCTTAGCTGCTCTCCACCCCTTTGCGGCACCCACCATCAAAGCCCTTCCGACGAAATTGTTCGGCATTGAGTTTCCGTGCTGGGCATTCGGCATCGTTTCCAGTTTGTTGCTCACTCGTTTTTGGCTGACGGCAGCGGCGGCGAAATTGCCGGCGGTCTATTGCACCAACTTCGTCGGCTCCCTGCGACGCCAAGCCTTGCTGCTCACTTTGCTCGCTGTGTTGACCTTTGATGCTGTTTTAAGTTTTCTGGGGGGGCTCATAGGGCCTCCTACCTCCCAAGAGTTGACCATATTGCTGATTTTCGCTGCCAATGGTGCTGCTTTGTTCCTTACGCCCTTTTTGCCTTGGATTGCCACTTACGGCGAGCAAGGGGGCAAACCGCCTGCCAACGACGGTTGGTTTCGCCCGTGGCGAAGTTTCCAACCCGCCGCTTCAGGGGCACTGCCGTTCCTCTGGCTTTGGTATGCCCTTCTTGTCGCTGTCCATGGGAGTTTGGTCTCGTGGCGGGCGGGAGTGTTGCCTTTGTGGCGAGATTTGGGGGTTGGAGTGGGCTACGGGGCAGTTTGCTTGACTTTCTTTTGGGCGATTGGTCGGTTTTGGTCTGCCATTGTTGGGCAACTGGCACTGGCGCGGTGGGTGACCTTCCTCACCCTCCTGCTTCTTGCCATCCTGCCGGGGCTGTCCCGTTGGTCGCTGGCATATCCCTTCGTGGTAGCGATGGAAACTACGCCCGCTTCAGACGTTTTACAGAAGTTTGTCCAAAAAGCATTGCCACACGGCGCAACCCTTCTGGCCCTTACCGTCCTCTTGGCAGCCTTCGCATGGTGGTGGGAGCGAGCGAGGCAGAGAGTTCAAAAGGTCAGCGTTGCTTAACGGTCAGAAAGAGCAACTCGTTCATACTTCCACTGCGAAGCCCCATCAGGTCCAGTGTCACGAAAAGGAAGCCGATTTCGCGGAAGCGTTTGACAAGGGCAGAGCGAAATTCGGGGTCAAGGAAGCGGGGAAAATCTTCGGGGGGCACTTCAATGCGGGCGATAGTGTCGTGGTGGCGGACGCGGAAGGCACGAAAGCCGTGTTGCCGCAGGAAATCTTCCGCCTCTTCCACCTGCCGCAACTTTTCGGGGGTGATAGGGGAGCCGTAGGGAAAGCGGGAGGAGAGACAAGCAAAGGACGGTTTGTCCCAAGTGGGCAAACCGAGCCAACGGGACAGTTGGCGAATTTCGGGCTTTGTAAAGCCCAATTCCGCCAGCGGCGCCAGAGCACCTTGCTCCTTCGCCGCCTGCATCCCAGGGCGAAAGTCATTCAGGTCATCAGCGATAGCACCGTAAATGAGGTACCGAACCCTAAGCTGCTGCGAAAGCGGCTTCAACTTCTGGAACAGTTCCGTCTTGCAAAAGTAACAGCGGTTGCTAGGGTTAGCAGCATAGTTGGGGTTGGACACTTCCTCCGTGTCAATGAACAGGTGGCGGATGCCAATGAGTTGGGCAAGTCGGGTGGCTTCCTCCAATTCCGCTCGCGGGTAGGAAGGCGAACGCGCCGTCACCGCAATCGCCTTTTCGCCCAATGCCATGTAGGCGGCTTTCGCCAGAAAGGTGGAGTCTACTCCGCCCGAAAAAGCCACCAAAACGCTCTCCAGCGACCTCAGGTAGTCCAACAAGCGCTCAAACTTCTCCTTCAATTCTGAGGTTATGTCAACGGACACCTTTTGCGCCACCATCAGTGAAGCGCCTCCTTCAATTCCGTGTGTGAAGTCCGCATAAAGGATAGCGGCATCCGCTCAGAAAGCAAGGGCTTTCCATCGGCAGGGGATGTGCTAAACTTTTTAGCGCCTCCTGCGGGCCGGTAGCTCAGCCCGGTAGAGCACGGGACTCTTAATCCTGGGGTCGCAGGTTCAAATCCTGCCCGGCCCACTGGTAGGACCTCGCCTAAAAATTCCGGCTTATAAGTCTTTGCCGTCCGTCTCCACGACACTACGATTGACTTGCCCACTTCGGCGGGGAAGTTTGAACGGCACACAAGTTTGTTTTTTGACAAGGGGGGATGGTGACCGATGCGGCGTTTGCGTGGCAAGTGGTTGGCGATTTGGTTGTTAGTATGGGCATGGAGCGGTATGGGGAGCGCCCGAACCTTTCGGGACGATTTAGGGCGGGCAGTGCGGGTGCCGGAGAAGGTACAGCGCATCGTCTCGCTGGCGCCCAGTGCTACCGAAAACTTGTTCGCCATTGAGGCAGGGGAGTTAGTAGTGGGTGTGACCTCCGCTTGTGATTATCCGCCACAAGCGAAAAAGTTGCCGCAGGTAGGCGATTTCATGAAGCCCAGTCTGGAACGCATTGCTGCCCTTCATCCCGATGTCCTCGTGGTCGTCAGTTCCACCATCCCCAAAGCCATCGCTGACGAGTTGCAAGCAAAAGCGAAAGTTCCTGTGTTCGTCCTTCAACCCCGCACTGTTCAAGATGTGTTGCGAGGGTTGTTGGTTTTGGGGGAGTTGACAAATCGAAAAAGTAATGCGAAGAAGTTAGTGCGCCGGTTGGAGCAACGGTTGCAAGGGGTTAAAAGGAGCATCAAGGCAGGAGCGAAGCCAAAAGTCGTGGTGGAAATTGCACCACCGCCTTCTCTCATGGTCGCAGGTCCGGGCACCTACATTGACGATGCCATCCGCTGGGCGGGTGGAGAGAATGCTTTCGCTGATGCCCCCCAACCTTTCCCGACGGTCAGTTTGGAAGCATTGGTGGCAAGGGACCCCGATGTTTATATCGTTCCTGTCAAGGCAAAGAGGAACGAACAAGTGTGGGAGGAAGTGAGGCGTCGCTCGGGCTACAACCAATTGCGCTGTGTGCGGGAAGGGCGAGTTTACGCTATTGACCCAGACTTGCTTTTTCGTCCGACGCCTCGGCTGGTTTCAGGGATTGAACGCTTAGCGACCCTTCTTCAGGCAATCGCTCGGTGAGGAGTTAACTTCCCTGTATCCCTTTGCGCTCAATGGGCATTGTCCCTCAGGGAGAGGCGGGATGTTCCAAACTTCGCACGGGTTCAAAACTGCGGCGATGGATGGGGCTGGGACCGAAGCGACGAAGGGCTTCCAGATGTTGGGATGTCGGGTAACCTTTGTGTTGGGCGAAACCGTAATGCGGGTAGCGCTTGTCGTAAGCAACCATCAAGCGGTCTCGCACTACCTTTGCTACGATGCTGGCAGCACTGATGAGCGGGCAAGTAGCGTCTCCTCCGACGATGAACCGACACGGAACGCCCAAATCGCCCAGCGAGTCGCCATCCACCAACACCATGTCCACTCTCAACGATGGGTAACGCTTCGTCAAGTTCTTTAAAGCGCGGCGCATCGCTAATGCCGTGGCTCGGCGAATGTTCAGGCGGTCAATCTCTGCCGGCGATGCTTTGCCGATTGCGAAAAGGGCGCCACTGTGCTTCAACAAGCGAAACAATTGCTCTCGCTCTTTTTGGTTCAATCGCTTGCTATCGTGAAAGAGGGGCGGGTCAACAAGAAGCAGATGGGGAGGCAACAGGACGGCTGCTGCCACCACAGGACCTGCCAGCGGACCGCGCCCTGCCTCGTCTATGCCCACAACTGTCAAACCCGCTTCCATCCATTGCCGTAGCCACGCCAATGCTTCTTCATAAGTCCACCGCTCCCCTCGCACCCGCATAACCATCACCCGTGCCGCAGCAGCGGATGGTTTTCCCGTAGCCACCGAATGACCCGTTCGTTGTCAGTACGAACGGTAGGCGACGAAGAAGTTGGTTCGGCATCAAAGAGCCGATGAAGCAACACCCCGTAGGGCTGCGCGAGCACCCGCCACTCGTCAGGCACATGGTCGGGCACTTTCACTCCCAACATTTCCGCCAGTGCCAATGTCCACGCCCGACAGACATTGGCGATGTTGTAGCCACCGCCGCCTAATGCCACCCACGGCACTCCCATCGCCTTGAAAGCGCGCACGGCACGCAAGTAACTGTGGGTTGTCAAGTTCCAGTGAGTGATGGGGTCATCATGAAGGGCATCCGTCCCCAATTGAGTGACCAGCGCTTGCGGCTTGAATTTTTCCAGCGCAGGAAGCACCACCTCGTCCAACGCCCACAGGTAAACATCGTCCCCAGCATGGGGCAAGAAGGGAATGTTGATGGCGAAACCGTAACCTTCCCCTTCGCCCATTTCGTCCTCAAAACCTGTTCCGGGAAACAGGTAACGCCCGTTCTCGTGCAGGCTAATGGTCAACACGCGCGGGTCACGATAGAAAGCAAGTTGAACACCGTCTCCGTGATGGGCATCAATGTCAACATAAGCCACCCGTTCAAAGCGCTGCAACAACTTGGAGATGGCGACCACAGGGTCGTTGATGTAGCAGAAGCCCCAAGCGTAACTGGGCATGGCGTGGTGCAACCCACCCGCCATGTTGAAGGCAATGGACGCTTGACCGTTGATGATGGCTTCCGCCGCTTGGGCGGAGGCGCCGGCGGCTAACATGGAAGCGGTGTAAACGCCTTCCATGACCGGGCAATCGGGGGTGCCCAACCCATAGCGCGCCAAATTCGGCTTCCAGATCCCCTCGTCCGCCTCCGCCAATGCGGCAAGGTACTCAGGCTCATGAAAGACAAGCACTTCTTCTTCGGTCGCCATGCGCGGCTCCACGAAGGTGACTTGTTCCAACAGTCCGTAGCAACGCTGCAACTCTTGAGTTAGCCTAAGGCGCCACATTTTGAGCGGGTGAGTCGGTCCGTAGTCAAAGCGCCAAAAGGGCGTCGTATCCAAAAAGACTAATGTGTTGCCCACGTCCCCTCACCTATTGGGTGACGGACCCAGAACTTCGCTTAGGCAACTGTCTCTTCGGGGAGTGGTTGATTGACAACGGGCGGGATATCTTCCTCGCTGATGTCCATCCCCGCTGCTTTCGCTTGGCGGAGCAATTCTCCAGGGTCGGGGATGGGTGAATAGCGAGCGTCAAAGTAGGTGATGCCCAACCGTCGCACGATGCGATTGTAAGCGTCCGCCAAACTGGAAACGGGCACATTGTAAAGCAGGGAAACCTGTTCCAAAGGCTCATCAATGAGCGCCATCTTGTCAATGGCGCGATGGACAGCCGCTGCCCAAACGGGTTGGTCATGAGTGGCTAACTCGCCTTCCCTTCGGAAATCGCGCCACAAGCGGATGGCTCGGACGATAGAAGGGAGGGGGTAGTATTCCTGTTGCATCGTGCCGATGAGCATTTGCTCCACTGTGTCCAATTGAGTGTGGGGCGAAATTTGGAGCCCGTAGGAGGTCATGAACACGCCCACTGCCACATCCGATTGGGGATCAGGGCGGTCACTGAGGTAGTGCACCGCTTCCAGATGCCATGGGGCGATTTCCGCAATCTTCCAACCCCCATTGTGTTGGCGGAGCCGAAAGACCACATAGCCGATGGATTCACGGGTGTCTTGGGTGACCTGCTCGCCTTCCAACCACACGCTGTCGCCCAAGACAAGGGCGCGAGTTAAGCGGACGACGCACGGACCTCGGAGGGCAGCAGAGGCAGCATACAAGGCGGCTTCGCCGAACAACTCATAAAGGAGCGCCGCATCGCTTTGGGGTTCTAACACAGCAGTGATAGCAGCCTCGTTCTCCTCCATTAACGCATCAAAAAACGCCCAAACAGTCTCAACGGCTTCCTTAGGCACTGACATTTTACTCGCTCCTTCCGCCGCTTTCGCGGCAAGACGCGCCGAACGGGGCGACAACTCGCTCGCCGTCTCGGTCGCCTTCATTGTGGCACAACCTTCCCCTAAACGCAACCACCTCGCACTTCCAACCGAACTCGCTTCCGATATTCGGAAAGGCAAGTGAAAAAATGCGCTCCGAAAGGGATTGGGCATAGCCCAAAACCCGAATCGCTTGCTCACAAGTCGCTACTTGAAAGCCGTGTTCCAGCATGTTACGGTGGCAGGAGGTCAGTGCCCGTTTTCCCTGGCCAAGTAGCAAGCCTGCACGAAGCGCCAGTTTCGTTGGGCAAGCAACCCAATTTGAGCCAGCCCAAAGGGGCGTAGTCGTTACCGCCTCTCCACGCCACCTTTCGCGTCTTGGGGAAGGGACGGCTGTTGGCGTTGCGGTCAAGGTGGTAACGCCGCACAATGTGTTGAACCGTCTCATCCCCGAAGAACTCCGTCACCGTCTTCGTCCGCCATCCTCCGCCCCACCCAAGGTTGACAAACACTGCTGATGTCTCTGCGTCCATCTGCCGGAGAAGTTGCTCGTAGAACCGAACCATGGTGGCGGCAATCAATTGGTTGACGGCATTGGTTGTTTGCCGCTGCACCTCTTGCCACCAATTTTTCTCTCTCTCCGCCACTTGACGAGCAAAGGCGTTGCACGCTTTTTGCCACTGCCGAACGAAGTCCAGAAAGTTTTGCCCGTTCAACTCCTCTGGCACGGCGACTCTTTTGTCACCTTTTTTGATGGTCGCTCCCGTCAGGAAATCGTCCCACTCCACCGTGAGGGTGATGCCTTGAACGCTTCCGTCCAGAATCTCACAAAAGTTGGCGACGGCTTGGGAAGGGTTGGGAGTATATTGGCTGGGTTGGTTTTGGCTTCGGGGCGTTTGAAGCCATTGCAGTCCGTTGCGGCTGCGAACGGCGACTAGAACAGGCACCACTTTGAGCCGCTGCGAAGCCACTGGTGTGCTGTCGGAAACTCGCAAGCATCGCAGCAAATCATGATTTGGGTCGCTGCCGAAAAGGCTTTCAGAAAGCCATTGTCCTGCCCAGCGACGGTCGCTTACTTCCTCAATGCGATTGTTTCGCTGCCGCTTCCCGATGCGGTTGCCCAAATTGGAAAGGTTTTGGTGTTGGAGCAACTTCCATGCCAAAGCGGTCCGAATTGCCCCTTTAAGTTCCGTGCCGGGCAAATAAGGGCGATGCAACAGGTCAGCGATGAAGGGACGAAAGGGCTCCCGATACCAACGGGGCTCTCTTGGAACACCCACTTCGTAAAGGCACGCCGATTGCCACAACCCTGTCCGTTGCAACCAGTTCTTGACTCCCATTAATCCGTCGTGGACGAACTGCTCCAACAAAGGTTCGTTCATGTGCTCCAAAAGGGGCTCAATGCGAAAGCGAAGGAGGCGCCCGTTTTCGTAAAGGCAGTCATGGTTGTCCAGTTGCTCCCCCGTGCCGATGTGCACGGGCGAAAGGAAGTGGACGGCGAAAATTTGCTTTCGGATTAAACGCTGCTGGTTCATTTCGCATCACCTCACCGCAATGGGGAACGCAAAGCCGTAGCGATAGACGGGGTGAAGGGGTCGCATCGGGTCAGGCGTGATTTCGGCAAAGCAACCATAAACGCTTGTAGCATCACCCCACAACACCGAGCCTTCTGCCAACATCCGCACCGTTTTTCGCCGAAAAGGGGTCGGAACAACACCACCCACCCATCCCGACCGCACCAACCAATGGTAAGCGCATCCATCGTTGAACAAGGGGGAGACTTCATGGCGTTTGGGGAAAAGGGGGGCGAGAGTGAGAAACCGTTGGCTCTGTTGCGGTTGCAACTCGTCGGGGAGGTCCATCGGCTCGCACTCAAACAACCCATGTCCCGTTGTTCGGTCACCACCGATGCCTTCATCGCCCATTAGCCGAAGGGCAGCCCAAAACTTTTCGGCAAGGTCGTCCCGCAGAAAGCGAATAGCAAACCAAAAGCCACACCCTTGACGAAACAGAAGCCGTCCAAAATGCCACAATTCGGACGCATGAGTGAGTGCATCCAAAGCCACGCGGGCGACTCGCCCAATCCCCCACAGCCAGATATCTCTCAAATCTCGCTCCCCCAACACTTCTGCAATTTCACCTGCTTCCATACTTGTCAAGAGCACTCTCCCTTCGTGGATGCGCTCAAGGTCATAAATTGGTTCGCCGAAAAGCCATGCCCGAAAAACCCTCTCGGAAACCCAACGGACTTCCTTCGTTCGCACTTGCTCGCCGAAGGGGACAGGAAAAAGGGGTTTGGGGTAGAAGCGGACGGAACCAGCATAAGGGAACGCCGACGAGAGCAGGAAAGGTGGCTTTTCTTCCCCGTCGGGTAAAAGGTCTTGCCGCAATTCCTTTTCGCCAAACAGGAGCAGCCACGCCGCACAAAGAGCGGAGAAAAGGGTGTCGGCATGAAGGCACTCGTCTGTGCCCTCATAGCCAATCCCGCGAACACCCAAGTGGAATGCCCCTTTCGGCTTCAACTGAACCCCTTCCGTGCGCATGTTCCGTCACCCACAACAGCGTCGGGATTTACTCCCAACGGAGTTCAACTGCCGCCGCCTGTGAGAGGCGACGCTACGATGATGCCTGCGGATGCTTTGAACCCCAAACTTTGTCGCCCACTAACTCATCAAACGCCACGAGCACATCATCCAATTTATCGCCTTGCCACAAGGGTTCTTCGGGATGCTGTTTGGGGTTGCGGTAGAAGTCAATGGGGCGCCATTTGACGGTGATGTTTTGGAACTTGATTTTGCCGTAGCCGCGTGTCCCCGAAGCGCCCAGATAGTCGTCCTCCAGCAAACGCATCGCCAACAAGACCGCTCGCAATCGCTCCCGCTCTCGGTTTGGGTCAATGCCCAATACATCGTCTTTTGTGAAGACGCTGAAAAGCAACTCGGCATCAAAAAGGGCGCCGGGCGGCACTCGCTCTATCTGGCGTGGGTTGGATGCTGCTGTGATGATGTCCAGCGCTACTTCCGCCTTGACTTCCGTGTAGGGCAAATCAGTGTCCACTTCGCTCCATTTTAACCTCCGAACCGTCCCGTCTTCCCCAGCAACCTCTAATTCATCCCGCAACCATGAATCCCGAACAATGAGCCGAGTGGGGGTGACGAAAGGGAAGCGAGTTTGCCCTGGTCCCGAGGGGAACTGACCGAAAGTGGGACAAACGAGACAACAGCGATACTCTTGGTCGCTTTCACACCAATGCAGCCACACCTCCACGGGTTGGCGAACCAGTTGTTGAAGGGGATAGCCATACGCTTTCGTCAACAGACTGCGCAGTTTGCCCTTCAGGGACGAGCCGGGGATGTAGGGCTTGTCGGTGATGGGGTCGCGCAAAACGGGTTGGTCAATGCCGCCAATGTCCAAGGCGGAGGTTGCTGCCCCGACGCGCAAACCTGTCACCACCTTGATTTGCGCTGTGATGACCACTTTGCCCAAAAGTTTCGGGGCTGTTTTCTGCTGGGGCATCAGCGTTCACCCCCTCGTCGGCGATCCGCCTTAGCCTTCGCCTTCTTGCTTGCTTCCGCCGCATAAAAGTAAGCCAGAACGGCTTCAAACAGGTCCACCATGACCCGAAACCGCTGCTGTTGCTGATTGGGGTCGTCAAATACAGCATTAATAGCGGGGACAAAAATGTCCCGCAATCTCTGCCCACCCTGACCGGCGCGAGCCGCAATGTATGCCAACCTGGGTTTCAGCATCCGAAGCCGAACAGGGTCAAAACGCATGGACAAGCGTTTCACTTCCCCGAACACCCGCCGAATTTGCGCCATCCGCAACCCCTCCTTCGCCAACTCCCGCCCCCATTCTTCTGCCCTTTGTACCAATTGCTCGTAATCGCCCTGCATGATGATGGTGGTGACAATGGTGCGGTAATCGGGAGCAACTGAGTCTGTTCGGCGTTGATGCTCTTGACGCATTTCTCTCACCTCCCTCTCGTGCTCAATTCTGCCCACCGGCACAAAAGTTGAAGGTGGCGGAGGTAGTTGCGTTCGGCAAGGTCGCGTTGGAGTTGCTCCAACGAAGGTTGCAACTCCGCCCGCTCCTTGCTCAGGTAGTAAAGGAGCCGCCAAGGAGCGGGAAAGGGTCATCAAGCGGGAGAGGGAGAGCATTCCGCCAAGTCCTTCCCGAAACAGGCGTCCCAAACTGTCCACATCCATCCGAAGCGCCCCGTAGTAAGGTGCTCCCTTTGACGCTTCCGCCAACTCTGTCAAGTCGCGGATTTGATTGCCCACCATCGGCGAATACTGGGGAAGGAAACGGAAACCAACCACTGGAACTGTCTTGCCTGCATAGCGGATGGGTGTTAAGTCTGCCTCGTTGAGCCGAAAAACCCAGTCGCCTGCTTGGTAGTTGTTCGCCGTTTCCGCCTCGTCGTTGAGCCAAATCTCAAAGCCGAAAGCCTGCAGCACCGAATGCCATTTTAGTTCCCCTGTCGGCTTTCCCTCCACTTTGCGCAGCAAAAGGAACTTGGCGCGGGCGATATCGCCGCTCAACTCCTCAAAACTTTCGCACAACGAGCACTTTCGCTGTTCCTCCTCGGCTTGCAAGTGGATGGGGCGGGAAAGTCTCCTTTGGCGGAGGGAGGCGGGCTCGTCTTTCTCGCTATGGCAGACAACGCAAGTGGGCATTTCCCCCCTTCCCCAAACGGTCCAAAAACCCGTTCTGGCTCTCGGATGGCAATCTCGCGCCACAGGACGTTTTTGTGTTGCGCCAACTGTTGGCTCAACTGGTACCACCGTTCGCTCAAAGGGCTTCTGTCGGCATCGGGATCAATGCGAAAATCGTTGCCCTTCAAAGGGATGGCGTCCAGCACGATGGCAACTTCGCCGCCGAAGAAGTCCAGTAGCACGGTGAGAATCTGCGAGTGCAATGGGGCAATTCGCTCCCGATAGGGAAGGGGTGTCAGAAGGAAGAAGTGACCGCCGCCGCTGTAAAGGATGTTGCACGGTGGAACTTTCAACTGATGCCGCACAAATTCCGCCACCGCTTCGCACAGCAAGTTCAGGTAAGCCGACCGACCCCGCAAACTTTTCGCTGCTCCCTTGCTGCTGATGGTGAACAGGAAGTGTTGGATGCCCGTAATGTCGCCGCCCACCAGTAACGCCACTTCCTCGTCGCAAAATGGGTTCGCCTCCATCCGCTCAAGGGGCGCCTCGTCAAGGAAGGTCAGGCAAAATGCCAGTGCCCCTGTGACTTGCAAATGGTCGCACAAAGCGATGTCGGGTTCGGTCTGATAGACCGCTGATGGGACGCACCACGCATAAGCCCGCAGCAACGAAAGCCAAGTGAGCACGAAGGTGTCAAAGTCGGAAAAGGTCGGGGCGTTGTCAGGGAGTGCTTGCCACGCACTTTCCAACTGCCGCCACAAATTCGGGTAATTCGCCGTCACCCCTTCCTGCGGGAAGATGCTTTCATCAAGGCGGAGAGGCAAGGTCGGGTAGCGCCATCGCTGGCGCTCGCTTTCAGGGAGAAAGCGATTACCCAGGCGGAGGTTGACGAAGACGGACATCAAAGTTTCTGTTGGCGGGTCGCCTTTTTCCTCGCCGGCTCGCTCCACCCGCTCGCCCGATGCCAAATAGTCAGCGATTTTCAGGATGCGCAAGTCCCGCTCGTAAGGTTGGACTTCATGGTGGCGGGCGATGAGGTCGGTGATTTCCCGACGCTGTTGCTCGCTGAGGAAGGAAAGGCGAGGCAACACTTTCTGGGCGACCCACTCGGCGCCCCACTTCTCGTGGCGCTTCAGCTTGCCCCATCGCGCCCGCTGCACGAACTTGCCAATATCGTGCAACAGTCCCGCTAGCGCCACTTTCTGCTCTTCCGTCAAGCAAGCCGCCTCCTTTTTCGTTGCTCCCATTGTAACTTCCCGCAACGCAATTGTCAATAAAGCGCTTTGGGTCAAAATGCCTACAGTGGTGCGGGTATTTCTGCCCACCTTAACATCCCTCTTGACTGTGTGCTAAACTTGTTGCCAACCTAGCCCCTTCACACCTTGACAACGACACAGAGAAAGAGAATGGACAGCAAGACCACAGGACAACAGACAACGGGGCAGCAGGAAAAAGCAGAAGTGGTCAGTGGTCTTGTGGTCAGTGGTCGCAACCAACCCGACCTTGAGGGGGCGAACTGCTTGGGGCATTGGGAATTGAGCGAGCCGCTGTTTCTTGGAGCCCAGTTCCCCATCGGCAAAAGGGAGGGGAACGAATGGTCGCGCTTAATAGTCCTTCCTACCCTCTGCCCTTTGCTCTATGCTTTTGCGGAAGGGATGGTGGAAGTTGATGGCATTAGAGTTTGTGTGGCTTCGGTTTGAGGGGAGGGTGACGGAAGGGGGACAATTGCCTCGCTTTTTCGGTCCCACCTTGCGAGGGGCGTTGGGGCTCTCTTTGCGAAAGTTGGTGTGCGTCACGCACCTTCCCGAGTGCTCCCCTTGCCTTTTGCGCTTTCAGTGCCCCTATCCCCGCTTCTTTGAGCCTTTTGCCCCGCCCGACCATCCCCTTGCCTTGCGCCTTCGCCAAATGCCCAGACCGTTTGCTTTGCAAGTTCCGCCCCCTTCCGATGCCCCCGTTGAATTTTCCGTCGGCGCTCCCTTTTCCTTCCGCTTGGTCGTTTGGCAGCACGCCGAAACTTTACTGCCCTACTTGGTTTTGGCATTTCGGCAGGCGTTGGAGCGAGGGATTGGGAAGGGTGTCAAGGTGGGGCTAAAACGGGTGATTGCGGAAACACCGAAGGGAGAGGCGAGGGAAGTTTACCGAGCCGAGGAAGGCATTGTGCAGATGAAGTTGCCAACTTGCTCTGTGGCGGAAATTTTGGCAGGTGGGGAAAAGTCCCCCGTTTCTCGGTTGACCGTTCACTTCCTCACGCCCGTTCGGATAGACCTTTCAGGGAAGTTGCAAAACCCGGTGGGGTTTGAAGCGATGATCAAGGCGGCAAATGAGCGGGGGCGGGCATTGTTTTGGGCGTATGAAGGGGTGGAACCGCCCTGGGACGGGAAAGGGTTAGTGATGGCGGCAAAGGAAGTTCGGATGGTGGCCGGCGAGCAACGATGGGTGGAGATGGCTCGGTTTTCTCGCCGGCAAGGGGAGCGGATGAAGATGGGAGGCGTGATGGGATGGGCCGTTTATGAGGGCAAAGATTTGGCGGCGTTTTTGCCGCTGCTGCGGATGATGGAAGTGGTGCATGTGGGCAAGTTGGCGACAATGGGGTTAGGACAAATCGCCGTTGAAGCCTCTGACGACGGCGGTCACTTCCGAAATTGTTCTTGATGCACCAAGTCATCCAACGGGCGACGCCACTTTTCTTCAGGGACATCAGCAGGCACTCCAATGGGCAAAAGAGCGACGGGGCGCATGGTGGGCGGAAGACGGGAAACTGTCAGGGAAACTCCCGACACTCTTCAGCGCTTTGACGACAGCGGACAGGCGTGCCAAATTTGTGGGATGGCAAGGGGGTTGGACAGATGCGCCGATACTTGCGGACCTTTCGGAAGGCCTGGTGGAGAGAGCAACGGGTTTGGGAAGTCCCGCAGGGAGGCAAAGAAGCCGTAAGACTTCTCAGCACTCGCCTGCGTCTCTCGCCATTGTTGGCGAAAGTGCTATGGGCGCGAGGCATTACGAGCCCTGCAGACGCCTGTCTTTTCCTGCATGGGTCTTTGAAGGATTTGCCAGAGCCGACAAGTTTGACGGGGGTAGCGGAGGCGGCTTCTCTCTTAGCGGATGCTGTTCGGCGCGGGGTGCCCATTTTGGTGCACGGGGACTACGATGCCGACGGGATTTCCGCCACTGCCCTTTTAGCCGACACCCTCGCTAAATGGGGCGGGAAAGTTTCATGGTTTGTACCCAACCGCCATCAAGACGGATATGGGGTCAGCGAGCGCGCCCTTCGCCTTGCCCATCAAAAGGGCTTTCAAGTTCTGGTCACTGTGGACTGCGGGATCACCGCTTTCGCCCCTTTACAGTTGGCGAAGGAATACGGCATGAAGGTCATCGTCATTGACCACCACGAGCCTTTTGACCGCCTGCCCCCCGCTGATGTCATTGTCAACCCAAAGTTGCCCGAAATTCGCTATCCCTTCCGCGAGTTATGTGCGGGGGCGTTGGCGCTAAAAGTTGCCCACGCTGTCGCCGAAAGGTTAGGGCGCTTGAGAGGTGTAGAGGATTTGCCGATAGAGTTAGCCGCTCTCGCGACGGCTGCCGATGTTGTGCCGTTGGTGGGGGAAAACCGCCTCATCGTTCGGGAAGGGTTGAAAGCCCTGCGGTTGGCGCGACGGGTGGGGATGAAGGCGCTGATGGAAGTGGCGGGCGTAAAACCTCATGCCCTCCGCAGTTTCCACCTCAGTTTCATTCTCGCTCCTCGCATCAATGCGGTGGGACGGATGGACGACCCCAAGCCCGCCCTCAAGTTGCTGCTCGCCACTCAGCCAGAGGAAGCCTATCAACTCGCCCAGAAGTTGGATGCCGAAAATCGCCGTCGCCAAAAGGAAGAAGAAGCAACCCTTCGCTCGGCAGTGGAGATGGTGGAGACGGAGTTGGACTTGACAAAAGAGCGAGTTATCGTTTTGGCTTCCCCTGAATGGCATCCTGGCGTCATTGGCATTGTGGCGGCTCGGTTGGTGGAACTTTACGCTCGCCCCGCTTTCCTCATCGCCCTTCGGGGAGAAGTTGGGAAGGGGTCTGCCCGCAGCATTGAGAACTTTCCTGTCTCCGACGCCCTGAAAGCGTGTGGAGCACTGCTGCACAACGGGGGCGGGCACAGGATGGCGGGGGGCTTTGTGCTCCCCTGCGAAAACATTCCCCTCCTCCGCGACCACCTGAATGCGCTGGCGGAAACTTGGCTTTCGGAAGAAGACTTGCTGCGGCGGGTGCGAGTGGACGCTGTGGTCACCGCCGACGAAGTAACTTTGGAAACGGTCAAGCAACTGGAAGCGCTGGAACCAACCGGTTACGGCAACCCCAAGCCAGTGTTAATGCTTTGCGATGCCAAGTTGCTCTATGCCGAAAAGTTGCCCACCGCTAACGGAGCACGCTTAGTGGTTCGGGTGCAACAGGGAAGTCGCGTTTTGGAGTTAACGGGCGAAGGGATGGGCGAGATGGTAGCGGACCTTGCCCAAGGGGAGCGAGTGCATGTTTGCTTCACCGCCGATCTCCGCGAAATCGGTCCCATCCCTTCCCTTGACCTGCAAATCGTGGACTTATGCCCTGTCAATTCCGACCGTGTGCTGCTCCGTTAGTTTCAATCCCACTATGGTGCGATTGCTACGACTTCTTCAAACACGCCCATAGCCCGAAACTTGCGATAGCGTTGCTCCTGCAACTCTTCAGGGGAAAGGGAAGGCAATTCCCTCAAGTGGCGGAGAAGGGCTTCCTTGACGGCTAAGGCAGCAGCGAGAGGGTCACGATGCGCCCCGCCGAAAGGTTCTGGAATAACCTCGTCAATGATGCCCAACTGAAGGGCGTCTTGAGCCGTTAAGCGAAGGGCTTCTGCGGCTTTAGGGGCTAACTTTTCGTCCCGCCAAAGGATAGCAGCGCAACTTTCCGGCTGGATGACCGAGTAGGTGGCGTTCTCCATCATCAGCACCCGATTTGCCACTGCCAAAGCGATGGCACCACCACTTCCTCCTTCCCCAATGATGACGGCGATGTTGGGCACCGTCATGCCCGACAGGAACATCAGGCAGTTGGCGATGGCGCCGCAAATGTTGCGGGCTTCATCTTCGTCAAGGCAAGCCGCCCCCGGCGTGTCCACGAAGGTGATGAGGGGCTTGCGCCATTTCTCCGCTAATTGCATCAACCGCAAGGCTTTCCGATAGCCTTCTGGGTGAGGCATCCCGAAATTGCGGCGTTGCCGCTCCTGAGCGTCGCGCCCCTTCTGCTGTCCCACGACGACCACCGGTTGACCTTCCAGCCATGCCAACCCACCCACGATGGCTGGGTCATCCCCATAAAGGCGGTCACCGTGCAACTCCAGGAACTCGTCAAAGACAGCGTTGATATAGTCCAGCGTGTAAGGGCGCAGGGGATGTCGCGCCAATAGAACACGCTCATACGGTGTCAAGGATTGCAGCCGCCTCCGCAATTCTTCTTCCAACTGTTGCGCCTGCGCCTCTTCACCCTGCGCCCGCAACTGGCGAATTCGTTCCTCCAACTCCATCGTTTCCTCCTCAAAGGGCAAAAAGGTTTGCTGCATCTCCGTCACCCTCCTTTGCAATGTCTCGGTGAGTCGGAAAGGGCAATAAATTTTGCCAACAAAAAGTCAGTCATCGTCATCCTTATCCCTTGCCCATTTTTCGGTGTGCCTTCTAAGCGCCGGCACCTTTTTCGCCCCGTCCTGTGCCCTTGCAAACTTAGGAGGTGCCCTCACAAAGGGGTCAACTCCGTGTCCAAGCCTGGCTTTGTGGCGATGAGGGTTTCAAGGGCTTTCTTGGCGTTGGCGTGGTTGGGGTCAATTTGGAGGGTGGCTTCAAAGCAGTCAATGGCGTCACCGATGCGCCCCATGCGTTGGTAAACGACGCCCAAGTTATACCAGACGGAAGCGACAGTGGGTCGGATTTCCTTCGCTTGCTCAAAGCAGTTGGCGGCGTCCTCCCAACGCTGGGCTAACGCATAAGCGGCACCCAACCAGAAAAGGGCGTCAAAGGAGTCAGGTTGAAGTTGGACGGCTTGCTCCAGCAGGGGGATGGCTTCGTGGGGGTGGTTTTGTTGGACGGCTTGACTGCCCTTTTGGAGCAACTCTGAAAACCGATCGCCCGTGTGAATGCCTTCTGGCATACGCCTCACCCCTTTCCAAAGCATCCCCTTCGGGGTGCTCGTTGCCAATTGTTGCACTCTTAAGGGGGCATGTCAATACGCCGCTTTGGAAAAAGGGATCAGGGAAAAAACCGAACAAGGGCGTGGGTCAAAGTGTGCCAAAATGTAGCGGCGAGGTGACGGCGATGACTCGGCGGGATTGGTTGCGGGCAACCGTGTTGGGCACAATGGCTGCAAACTTGTCAGCCGAAAGCAACCTTCAAGGAGGGGAGAAGCGCATGGGGAAGTTCAAGCAAGACCTGTGTTGGTGGGCGTTCGCTCGTTCGGGCGTTGACCCCCAAAAACTCATCAAGGAAGCCAAAGCCATCGGCTATGCCGGCTTTGAACTTGTCCCGCGCCAATGGTGGGACCCCATCAAGGAGGAAGGGCTGGAGATTGTGACCATCGGCGGGCATGGCACCCTCACGGATGGGCTCAACCGTCGCGAAAATCACGCCCGCATTGAGGAAGAAATCCTGCGCAACTTGGAACTTGCCAAGCAGTACGGCATCAAAGTCCTCGTCTGCTTTTCGGGCAACCGGCGCGGGATGAGCGACGAGGAAGGCATAGAAAACACCGCTGAAGGACTTCGGCGCGTCGCCAAAGCCGCCGAAGAAGCCGGCGTCACGCTGGCGCTGGAAGTGCTCAACAGCAAGGTTGACCACAAAGATTACCACGCTGACCGAACTTGGTGGGCAGTAGAAGTGTGCAAGCGAGTCAACTCCCCCCGCGTTCGGGTGCTTTACGACATCTACCACATGCAAATCATGGAAGGCGACATCATCCGCACCATCCGCGAGAACTTCCAATGGATTGCCCACTTCCACACGGCAGGCAACCCTGGACGCCGTGACTTAGACGATGACCAAGAACTGAACTATCGGGGTATCCTGCGCGCTCTTGCTGCGTTGGGGTACACTGGCTATGTCGGACACGAGTTCGTTCCAAAGGGCGATGTTTTTGAAGCGATGCGGAAAACTTTTGAACTGTGCAATGTGTGAGCGGGCAGGCGATAAAACCGTTATTGTAACTGCCGCACCGATCGGTCGGGAAGCAAAAGGAAGACAGCAGCGAGCCCAAAACATCCCGCTCCCGTTAGAAACGCCCCCTTAACGCCTAACCAATGTCCCAAAAACCCGTAAAACAAACTTCCCAGCGGGGCTAAGCCGATAAAGCCGAAGGAGTAAATGCCCATCACGCGTCCCCGCAATGCATCGGGGACAAGGGTTTGCACTAATGTGTTGACGGTCGCATTCTGCAACACCATCCCAAACCCAACTGTTGCCAAGGAGAGCAGCGCTAACGGAAAGGACTTGACAGAAGCCGTCATGACCAACCCGAGAACTGCCAGCAAACTGCCGACCATCACTTGCTGCCCGCGTCGCTGTCGCCCTTCCAAAAATGCAGCGGTGATTGCCCCCAACACCGCCCCTGTGCCGATGCTGGCGACAAGGAAACCGTAGCCCTTCTCCCGAACACCCAAAACTTTGTCCGCCAAGACAGGCAAAAGGACATCAAACTGGGCTGCCAGCAAACTCCACGCGGCAATGAGAAGCAAGAGGCGCAACACAACTTTGTCAGTGCGCAAATAACGAATTCCTTCCCGAAGACTTTCCCACAGTGGTTCCCGCTGCTGTGCAACGACAGGCGTCGGCGGCATTGCCATGAGCACCAACATGGGCGGCAGGAAACTGAGCGCATTGAGCAGGAAACAGGTCGCTGTGCCAAACTGGGCGATGATGACGCCTGCAAGGGATGGACCGAGAATGCGGGAGAGATTGACGACGGCAGAGTTAAGGGTGATGGCGCTCATCAAGTCTTCCTTGCCCACCAATTCAATCCAGAGGGCGTGGCGGGTGGGGACATCAAAAGCCCGCACTATCCCTAAGCCCAACGCCAGCACCATGATATGCCCCACCGCCACCCACTTGGTCGCCGTCAAGAGCCACAAGATTGCTGCCAGTGACGCAGCAGTGATTTGCACGCCCAACAAAATTTTCCGCTTCTCCAACCGGTCTGCCACCGCACCGCTAAAAGGTGCCAAGATGGCAACCGGCAGTGAAGTCAAGGCATTAACAATGCCCAGCAAGGCTTCCGAGCCGGTCAATTCATAGACGAGCCAGCGTTGGGCGACCCCTTGCATCCAACTGCCTGACAGCGAAACCCACTGCCCCAACCAAAACCAGCGAAAGTAGCGGTGGCGAAGGGCGCGAAACGGTCCCCACCACCGAAGGACGGTAGCATCTTCAGGTGCGCCCATCCGTGCCGCTTCTTCCTCCATTGCCCTGCTCCTTTCCTGTAGAGTGAAAGTGCCATCTCGGTAAGTTTGCCAGCGGCTACGAGTATTCCCAATGCCATCGCCCCTGAGCGTGCAATCGGCGGAAAATTGTCAAGGTTTTTCGGAAACCTTGCTCCACAGGAGTTTTAGGCAGTTGCCCGATATCCCAATTTTTAGTGTGAGGTGCTTTTGCCCGTTCGGTCGCAAGATGCGGGGGAGTGCGCTACAGTTGAATGCGGCATTCGTTGTGGGCAAGGGGGAAAAAGGTGATGCGGGCTCGGTTCACCCATCGGTGGGACTTGACCGTTGAAGAAGCGAAGAAGTTGCAGTGGGAACTCTCCCTTCGGGTGGTGGAAGCGGACGAATTGCCAGAACGGGTGCGCTACATTGCAGGCGCCGATGTCCATCAAGTCGGTGACAACCAGATGCAAGCGGTGGTGTGCGTGCTCACTTTCCCGGAGTTGGAGTTGGTGGAAGTGGCAAGAGCGATAGTGCCAGTGACTTTCCCGTATGTGCCGGGCTTGTTGGCGTTTCGGGAAAGTCCGGCAATGTTGGCGGCCTTTGAGAAGTTGCGACACGAACCCGACCTCGCCATGTTTGATGCGCAAGGGCGCGCCCACCCGCGCCATTTCGGTTTGGCGTGTCACATGGGCGTATGGTTGGATTTGCCCTCCATCGGTTGCGCCAAAAGTCGCCTTTACGGACAAGCGGGCGAAGTGCCCGAGGAAGAAGGGGCGCAAGTGCCCCTCTTTGACCCTGTGGACGGGCGAATTTTGGGAATGGTTGTCCGAACCAAACAAGGAAGCCCACCCCTCTATGTTTCCGTCGGACACAAAATTTCCCTGCCAACGGCAGTGAAGTTCGTCCTTTCTTGCACTAAACCAGGACAGCGAATTCCTGAACCGCTCCGATTAGCCCACTGGCACGCCCGTCAGCGCCAAAGCGAGCCCTTCATGCCTCCACCGAAAACCTCGCAGCAAGGGCAGTTGTTCGGAGCCTAAGGCACTACATCAACATCTGCTGCAAATCGGCAATCACTTCGTCACACAACTGCTCTGCCCGTTCTGGTGTTTTCGCTTCCGCAATGATGCGCAAGATGGGTTCAGTGCCTGAGGGGCGGATATGAACCCAGTGGTCATCCCATTGCAACTTCACGCCATCCTCTTCAATCACTTCCTCAGCGGTGTAGCGTTGCTTGATACGCTCCAAAAGTTCGTGGACGGAAATAGCGCCAATGGGAAGGCGCTTTTTGACCATGTGGTAGCGGGGCAGGCGCTGAACCAATTGGCGAAGGGGCGCATCGTGCATCGCTAGGAACTCCAACACGAGCGCTAAAGCGGCGATGGCGTCGCGGGCATATTGGATGCGTGGGTAAATGACACCGCCGTTGCCCTCACCTCCGACAGCACCGCCCACTTCCTTC
>Ga0209993_10008_pt1 | contig 40073 bp, 35 predicted proteins | sample Antgeofumaro1A2A_FD_188082 | JGI IMG/M metagenome (GOLD analysis project Ga0209993, IMG submission 188082) | Geothermal fumarole subsurface microbial communities from Mt. Erebus, Antarctica - 1A2A (SPAdes) (version 2) | ecosystem: Environmental > Terrestrial > Volcanic > Fumaroles | place...
CGGAAGTCAGGCAGTAAGCGAGCAACGGAGGCGTTCGGCGCCAATCCACACCGTTCAGCATCTCATCCCAACCGACGATTTTGGGGATGAAGGCTCCTTCCTCAATCGCTGACCGGGTCATAATGCTGACATCGGCGGTGAATAACTTGGGCAAATTGCGGGCGCTGCGGGTGACATAGTAGTTGCCCCCCCCCAATGCGCGCCAATTGTTGACAGAAAGGGGCATGAATGCCATCAGGACGACCAAACCCGACGACAGTCAAAGTTACGCCCAAGCGGCGGAGCTTTGCGGCAATCTCAAAGCAACCTTCCTGTTCGTCACAATCATCAGTGTCAGCGAGCATGATGATGTGGCGGACGCGGGTTGGTTCTGCCAAAATCGCCTTCGCCGCCAGTTCCAGACTGGGACGACAGTAAATGCCACCGCCACCAGCGTAGATGCGGCTGATTTGCTCAATGATGCGGGGCGCATTTTGGGCAGGTTGGATGGGAGCAAGCCAATCCGTTCCCGTTCCGCTGACAATCACCCCAAAGCGGTCAATGGGGCGGAGCATCTTCAAAGTTTCAATGGCCGCCATCGCTGCCAAATGGACTTTTTGAACGCCGTCCTCCATCGCTGCCATGCTGCCCGACGTATCCATGATGATGACGACGGTCGCAGCGGGATAGACCTTTCGCTGCCGCACATCCAAGTCAACGGGCAAGATTTCGGCGATGGGTGTCCCATAGTAGCCGCCCGGCAGGAAGGATTGCTCGCCTCCAACCATTACGAAGCCGATGCCCGTGTCTTTGACGGCGCTGCGGATGACCCGCATCTGTTGGTCCGACATCCCCCATGCAGGGTAGTCAGAGAAAATGACCGCATCAAATTGCTGCCACTCTTCAGGGCGAGTGGGCAATTGCCCTTCCCGGACTGGCACAACTTCCAAATCGTTGGCGCGCAGCGCTTTCACCAAAGTGCCCGTTGGGTCGGTCAAACCTTCCGCTAAAAGCACTTTCGGCTTGCCCTTGACAGAAACTAAGCCCATGCCGATGTTGTTGCGGGGGTCAGTGTCGGGTCCGGCTTCCAGCACAAAGCGAAAACGGCTAATCCCCGCCTTGTTCACCCGAAGGCTGAAAGCAATGGCATTTCTGCCTGGTGAAAGGTTAACGGGAACTTCCTTGACCGGAATGCCGTCCCTGTCCACCCGCAAAATGCCCGAAGCAGGGGCGGTCGCTTCTACGATGACCCGAACGGGAAAGGGTTGCCCGACTTTTGTCTCGGAAGGCATCAGAACATCGGTGACAATGAGTTCGCGCTTCTTTTCGGCGGTCGGAAGAGGGATGACATCAATGGTGATGCCTTCGGTTCGGGCAACTTCCGCCACGCTGAGGGCATCACCGTGTGTTTCGTTCCCGTCCGATAGCAAGACAATGCGGCGGGAATAGCCGTCGGGGAAGAGCGCCATTGCCAGGCGCAAGGCGGAAGCGATGTCGGTGGCAGCCCGATCGGGGGCTGCCGTAAAGGGTGGGAGTTTCTGAAGGCGCGTGGGCATCACTTCTACCACCGAGTTGCGCCCGAAAAGAACGATGCCTGTCAAGTCATCAAAGCGGGCATGTTGAAGGGCGCGCGCTATGACCTCGCGGGCGCGTTGGCGAGCCGCCTCGGCAACGCTATCGGAAGCATCCACAACGAAAATGGTGCAGACGCGCCGGTACACTTGAACGGTTTGAACGCCGGCAAGGGCAAAGACAATCAGGACGACGATGAGGGTGCGCAGGGCAAGAACGAACCGTTTTCGAGCCTTTGTCATCCCCAGCAGGAATTTGCCCGACCACCACAGCGCTGCCAGTAACGGCGGTAAAAGCAACAGCCACAACGGGCTTACAAAGCGCATTCCCATCGCCACCTTAAAAATATAGCGTTAGCCTTCTCTGTCGGCTGCTTGACAACCCCTCAAATCGCCAAAGCCAATTTCAGCACCCGTTTGGCATTCGCCAGCACGAGGAGCGGGTCTTGGTCGGGGAGCGGCTTGACTTCAAAACTCACGGTCGGCAGCCCGTAAGGGGAGGGGCGACGAAAGTAGCCGCTGTAGTGGAGGGCGCTCAGGAACACTCGTACCTGCTCCACATCGTTGGCACTGCGGGGATAACCGAAGGGCGGGTGTTGGTCGCCGTAAAGGGGGTCGGTCGGGTCAACAACGCAGTTTCCAAGATGCACATGCCGCACCGCTTCCAACGGCAAGGCAACTAAGCATTCCTCCACGCTTTCGCCCAATAAGGGTAAATGGCTCAAGTCAATAAGCAAGCCAAAGTTTGAATGGCGGGAAAGCATCTCGGTGGCTAATGCGCCCGCCAGCGAACTGGGACCGATGAGGGCTTTTTTGTCCACCGTGCGGTCAAAAGGTTCCACCAAGACAAGCAGAGGGGAATCAAGCGATTTGTCTGATGCATAAACGCAAAGTTCGTCAAGGGTTTGGACAAAGGCTTTCAACTCGCCTGCTTCGTCGCCGCTGAATGGTCCACTCATTAGCGTCAGCGTTTTTGCGCCCAGCGCCACCGCTTCGTCCACGCATGCCTTCAATTCCGTCAAGGCGGTGCGGCGGGTTATTTCGTCAACGGCGGATGGGTTCAAACCGCCCCGCAGGATGACAGGAGTAGCGGCGAAAGCGCAGTCAAGGTGTGCCGCTTGAAGAAGGGCTTTCACGCGGTCACGGGTTTGAGGATTGGGCATACGGGTGAGTTCCACAAGAGCAAAGTCATCGTCACGGGCTAAAAGGGTGAGCGAGGAGAGCAGGGCATCCGGGTTTTGGTCGGAGTTAAAGAACGCCATGAATTGGACGACGCCCAACTTGAAGGCGGGTGCTGTCATTGTTTTTCCCTCCTTTTGCGGTGGCACTTATCGGCGCCAACGCTCCCACTCCCGCAAAATCCCTTCGGCGCCCCAAACCCACTCGTGGGCGGGGTCAAATCGGACGAACATTTGCCGTCGGTCGCCTGCCAGAACCCAAAGGTAGTAGACAGCGTATCCGGGCGGCGCTGCAACGGGATGGTAGCCGCGCGGGATGACCACCGTATCGCCATCCTTGACAATGATTGCTTCGTTCAATTCGCCGTCGTCGGTGTAAAGCATTTGAATAGCAAAGCCGTTAGGCGGGAAGATGCGGAAGTGGTAAATCTCCTCCATCTGCGTCTCAAAGGGCGGGTTTTCCACCTCGTGCTTGTGGGGCGGGTAGGAGGACCAGTTGCCGGGCGGGTTGCGGGTCTCACCCACCAGCAACCGCTTGGCAGGGAAGGCAACATCTACGATGTCGTCAATATCGCGCCGCCAGTTGAACTGCCCGACGCTGCGGCTTTTGACTTGGTCGGGCGTGATGAGTTGGGGTTCCCCGCCAGATGGGGCAGGAGTGCTGCCAAACGCCAATTCGGCGAAGGTATAGGCACGGATGCGAAAGCGGGAATTGGACGGAAGGTAAAGGGCAAAGGCTTTCCCGCCAAACACATCTCGCCGTTGACCAATGCCTTGCCATCGTTTCCCGTCCACCTCGGCGTCCACGATGCCGCCTAACAACACCGCCACCGTTTCCCCATCCACTTGCCCCTCATAGTCGCTGCCCGCCAGAAGCCGCAGGAGTGAGAAGGTGAGGCGCTTTGTTTGCCCCAGCTCAGGCGAAACGACCGCAAGCCAGCCCGTCCCTTCCAGATTGGGCACATGCCATTGCGAGCGCCCCAACGAAACCACCTCCTTTTTGCGATGCGCCAATGCTGCCGTAAAGTATGCCACCGACTTTGGGTGCTACTATTTCTGTCGTAGCAATGGTGTGTCAAAGTTGGCTTTCGGTGATGGGCATGTTTAGCCCTTTGGAAGCGGACATCATGCGCATCCTTTGGGAGCGAAAATCGGCAACTGTGCGAGAAGTTTGGTGGGAGTTAAAAGCGCAAGGGAAGCGGCTCGCCTACACCACTGTCATGACGGTCATGGTGCGACTTTACGAGAAAGGCATCTTGAACCGTGTCAAGGAAGGGAAGGGCTATCGCTACTTCCCCATCCAACCACGCGAGACGGTCCTCCAACGCTTTGTCAACACTGTCGTGGATAGGTTGGTTGCCGTCTTCGGTGAACCTGCCATTTCTTACTTGGCGGAAGTTATTCGGCGCCATCAGCGGCGGTGAGGGAAAGTGCGTTGGCTATTGGCGGGCATCGTCCTCTGGTTTCTCTTGACGGCAATTTCGCTTTTGATAACGGGGAGTAATTTGTGGCTTCTGCGGCGACAATCTTCCTTCCGTCGGCTGGACGGAGCCGTTTGGGCGTCATGGACGGCGAAGGCGCTAATGCTGCCGCCCTTTTGGAGCATCGCACTGACAATCGTTGGGTTAGTCTCCGTTTTGGTGTGTCCTGAAGATAAGTTACCTTTGCACTCTTGCCTGCACGCAATCCGTCACTGGTGCGGTCACGCTTCCGCTGAAGCGCATATGAAAGTCCACTGGCTGTTGTGGGGCGTGTTAGCATGGTGCGGGCTCTTATGCGGAACGGTCGGGTTAGTTTGGCGCCGGCGACTACCCTTGCTCCTTTTGCCGCCATCAAGGAAGTTGCAACGCGCTATTGCTCAAACCCGCTTGCCTGCTCATTTGCCTGTCTGGGAAGCAGAAAGCGGAATGCCGGCAGGGTTGGTTGGCGGGTGGCGTCCCTTCATCTTCGTTGCTCGCTGGTTCGTGCAGCAATTCTCACTCCCTGCATTGCAAGCCGTGTTGCGCCACGAATATGCCCATTGGAAGCGGGGCGACCATCGGGTTCGGTGGTTGCTGTTCGCCATCGCGGCGGTGTTTTTCTTTGTGCCCTTCGTCTGTTGGCTCCATCGCGAATGGCGGCAAGCCTGTGAGGAAGCCGCTGACGATTGGGTGACAGAAGACAGGAAGACAGTTTCTGGCTTGCTCGCAGCGCTAAAGAAGGTCGCCCATCATGGCTCCTTTGTCTCAGCGTTGGGGTTGGGGAGCGAAAGTTTGGAACGACGCATTCAACGATTGCGCTCTCCCCGCTCCTCCCTCGTTGTGCCGAGATGGGCGAGTTGGGGATTTTTCGCCCTCTCTTTTTCCCTCTTGACAGGGCTTTTGTCTGTCCCTCCCTTCGCCCTCACCCTGCATTGCTTTGCGGAAGCCTTGATGAAGTGAAGGACCACAGGCTGTCAATCCGTCAAGTCGTCCAGTTGCTTCAAATATGCCAATTCCTTTCGGCGCATCCGTCGGCGCTGTTGTGGGGTGGCATCGTTGTAGCCGAGCAGGTGTAAAGTGCCATGAATGGCAAGGTGGAGCAACTCGCGCTCCAAAGGGTGACGGAAGCGATGGGCGTGGCGGGCTGCGGTGTCCACGCTGATGATAATTTCTCCGTGCCAACGGATGCTTCCATCGTCGGCAAGCGTTTCGCCCAAAACGAAACTGAGCACATCGGTCGGGTAATCATGCCGAAGGAATTGTCGGTTTAGGTCGTGGATGGTTTCGTCGTCACACAGAACGATGCTGATAGCGGAAGGCGTTGTCCACCCTTCGCCCTTTAGCACAATTTCAACGGCGCGTTTCAGGCGTCGGTTCAGTCCTTTGGGGAGAGGCCGCTTGACGATTTTGACCACCGTTAACGATACGCATGAGCCCATTGGCATGACGTTCCACCGTCACCTTCGGATACTCCACTCGCTGGTGGTAGATGCTCTTGAAGGTCTCCACAAAAGCCCGCTTGATTTCTTGAAGGTCGTGAAGGCTCAGGGGGGCGTCGTCCAGTTGTCCGTCTGCCAATTTGCTGGCGATCACTTCCTCAATCTCCCGTTCAATGGCTTCTGGGTCGGGATGGGGAAGGGCGCGAACAGCCGCTTCCACGCTGTCTGCCAACATCAAGATGGCACTCTCTTTGCTGCGCGGCTTTGGACCTTTGTATCGGAAGTCCGAATCCACACTGACGACGCCCTGCTCCTTCGCTTTCGCCCAAAAGTAGGTGATGAGGGAAGTGCCGTGATGCTCACGGATGAGGTCAATGATAGGTTGCGGGAGTTGGTACTGTTGGGCTAACTCTACGCCGTATTGCACATGGTGTGCCAAAATAGTGGCGGAAAGATGCGGACCTAACCGCTCGTGGGGATTTTCCTGTCCTTGGGCGAAGTTTTCCACAAAGTAGTGAGGGCGCGCTAATTTCCCGATATCGTGGTAGAGCCCTCCCACCCACGCGAAGAGGTCATTGGCGCCAATACGGCGGGCGGCTTCTTGCGCCAAGCGGGCAACCATCAGGGAACTTTGGAACGTTCCGGGGGCTTTCTCCGCCAACTGGCGCAAAAGAGGTGTGTCGGGATGTGCCAATTCCGTCAAGGTGAAGACGGTGGTGATGCCAAAGAAGCGCTCCAAAATGCTCACGCCCGCAAGGGTCAGGGCAGGCGGAACGGCGCTGGTGAGGATTGCCCATATGAGGAACTTCTGAAGGTCGCGGGCAGTTGGTGGGAATTCGTCACCAGTGACAAGTCCTAAAATCAGCGGTAATGTCAAGGTCACCCCCCCCAAAAGCAGGCCAACCCGAACAAGTTGCATTCGGTTGCGGACATCTGGGGCGAGGAGAGAGGCAACCATCCCTAAAGCGCCCGAGAGGAACAAAGGGCGAAGGGCTCCCATTGGAAGCGTTTGCCAATCCATCGCTATCCCCAAGGAAGTGGCTAAGGCGAAAATGCCTGAAGCGAGAAGGCTCACCAGAGGGCTCACAAGGATTGCGGTCATCATCGCGCAAGTGCTCACCACCACGAAAGCCACTTCCATCCCGATAGGGCGGAGAAGAAAACGAACCAGCAACAATCCTGGCACCCAGAGGAGGGTCAAGAGCACTAAGCGCCGATCGTCAGCAGAAAGGGGGAGGGGACGAGTGTCGGAAGGAAGGACGAGGGTAGGAGGTGTCTCTGTCACGAAGCGGGTGAAGGCAGCAGCAGCGAAGGTGAGGGCGAAGGCTAACAGCAAAACTCCCAGCAAAGCAGGGAAGTTATAGCCTAAAGCCTGCAACTTCTCCAGATGCTCCTCCGTCACCAACTCGCCTTTTCGGGCGATAAGTTCGCCTGCGACAATTGTTCGCCACACAGGTTCCACACTGGCGCGGGCGCGCTCGCGGGCTTTCTCCGTAGCGATGGGGTCAAAAACCATGTTTGGTTGCAGAGCCGTTTCCGCTAAGCGTTTAAGCGCCCATTTCACTTCGCCTGTAAGGGGGAGTTTGTCCAGCCGCTCCCGCACTCGCTGCAAAGCCATGGCTTGCTCATCCAGTGACGGTTTCACACCCCGCTCCCACTCTGCTGTCAGGGCTTGCACCAACACCGCTTGCCCATATTGTACGGTGGCGGGGGAAGTGCGAAGCAGAATGGCTACCAATTGGTCAGGAAGGTCAAGCCCTACCCGTTGTTGGACTTTTCGGATTTTCTCTGCCAAAGGAAGGGAAGCATCCTGAAGGGCGACGATGCTTTCCGTTAAGTCTTGCAAAATTGCCTGCCACCGAGCCGCAATGGAAGGGTCACGCCGATAATGACGGGGGATGGCTTGAGCCACCCTCTCTCGCCGACGCTCCGTCGCTACTTTTGACAAGTAACGCACCGTTTTAGGAGCGCGGATGTCGTAGGGGAAAGTTTGCCCCACCACGAAAGGCACCGGCGTCAGAAGAGAGGGAGGCGCCATCGCCAAAAACAGGGAGACCGAAACAGCAAGGAAAAGAAGCAACCGCAACGAGGAAACCTTTTGGCGCAATGTTGCCCATCGGCAAGTTCCTATTCGCTTCCGTTGCCCTTTAGACCGCCGCCACCACCTGACCGGTTTCTCGCTACTCTCGCTCGTCATAAGAGTCACCTCGCTCCTCTTTGGGAGCGCGGCGTCGTTTTTCGTAAGCCTCATAGGCAGTGACAATGCGTTGGACTAAGGGGTGTCGCACCACATCTTGCTCCGTCAAGTAAACGAACGCCACGCCCTCCACGCCTTTGAGCACCTCCTGCACTTCTACCAAGCCCGACCGAACCCCCTTCGGCAAGTCAATTTGGGTGATGTCACCGGTGACGACCATTTTGGCATTGAACCCCAAGCGTGTCAGCACCATCTTCATTTGCAGGCTAGTGGCATTTTGGGCTTCGTCCAACACGATGAAGGCGTCGTTAAAGGTGCGCCCTCGCATGTAGGCGAGGGGGATGACCTCAATGACCCGCCGCTCAATGAGCCGTTGCACCTTTTCGTAGTCAAGAAGGTCGTAAAGGGCATCATAGAGGGGGCGCATGTAGGGGTCAACCTTCTCGTAGATGTCGCCGGGCAAAAAGCCTAATTTCTCGCCTGCTTCCACTGCGGGACGGGCAAGGATGATTCGGGCAACTTGCCGTTGTTTGAGCGCTGCCAATGCCATTGCGACCGCAAGGAAAGTTTTCCCTGTGCCAGCAACTCCGATGGCGAACACCAAATCATGCTTCTTCATCGCCTCCACATACCGCAATTGTCCCAAGGTCTTGGGCACGATTCGCTTTCCTCGGTCGGTGATGAAGACAGCCTCGGCGAACAAGTCTTCTGCTTCTCCCATTTGCCCTTTTCGGGCTAATTGGAGGAGGTAGCGGACATCGGAAGCGGTGAGCGAGCCGCCCCGCTCTACCACTTGAACCATCTGCCGAAGCACTTCTGCCGCCCATTGGACTTGTGGCTCTGGACCATGCACCAACAAACTCCCCTCTAAAGCGATGATGCGGGTGCCCAATTCCCGTTGCAAAAGCCGCACATGCTCGTCCCGAACGCCCAAGATGTGATGCAAGTGAGCGGCATTTGCCACTGGCACCACGATGGACAATTCTGACTGCCCTGTAGCGCTCACAGGGGAGCCATCACCTCCGTGTTTCAATCCCACTATGGTGCGATTGCTACCCGTCACAATTATGGCACATCGCCCGTTGTGTAAAGAGGGCGAAAGGGTGTGCCAAAATGGGAGCGACCGCGGGGAATGGAGGGATGCACGATGGCAATTCGCTTTGCGATTTGCAACGAGGTCTTTCAGGGATGGCGGCTTAAGGACGCATTCGCCTTCATTCGGGAAGTCGGCTATGATGGTGTGGAAATCGCCCCCTTCACCCTTGCCGAACGCGCTGAGCAAATTACGCAAAAGGAGCGGAAACGGCTGCGCCAACTGGCGGAGCGGTTGGGACTGGAAGTCGTCGGACTGCATTGGCTGCTGGTCTCCCCACCCGGGTTGCACTTGACAACGCCAGACGATTCAGTGCGAGAGCAAACCAAAGCCTACTTCCGTGAATTGCTTTATTTGTGTTCCGATTTGGGCGGGCGGATCATGGTTGTCGGCTCTCCAAAGCAGCGTGCCTTGGTGCAAGGGGACACCTACGAAGCCGCATGGGAGCGGACAAAAGCCTTCTTCGCCGATTTGCTTTGGCTGGCGGAGCGATTGGGCGTTACTTTGTGCATTGAAGCGTTGCCCGGCGAGACAGACTTCCTCCCCACTCTGGACGAAGCCATCCGCTTCGTGCGGGAGATGAACCACCCCAACCTTCAAACGATGGTGGATGTCAAGAGCGCCTGCGCTGAAGGTTTGGCGTTGGACGAAGCGGTTTGGAAAGCCGCCCCTTACCTGCGCCATGTCCACGCCAACGATGCCAACAGGCTTGGTCCGGGCATGGGCGAGACAGATCTTGCCCCGTTGGCGAAAGCCCTTAAGGAAATCGGCTACGACGGCTTCGTCAGCGTGGAAGTGTTTGACTTCTCCCTCGGCGCCGAACGAATCGCCAAAGAAAGCCTTTCTTACCTCAAGCGCGTGTTCGCTTCGGTGGGAAAGCATTGCGGCGAGGGGAAGGGGGATGGGTAGTTGAAGCGGCACGATGTTGCCCTGCACATCTTTCTCGGGTTCGTCCTATACATTGCGGCGGGCTTTATGTCCCAGTCCTTAGGAGGTGCGAATGGTGAAAGGGCTTATAGCGGTAGGGTTGACGGTGTCGGCAGTGTTCGCAGGTTGCCTCGCTTGGTCTGGCAACGCTTCAAAGGAAACCGTGACGTTAAAGGTTTTGGTCCTCAACTTTGACCCCGTGATAGAGGCAGAGGGGAGCAGGCGGCTCCACGAAGTTTTGGGGTGGCACGACCCTCGCCGGTTGGCAGAGCACTACAGCGCCGACCTGACAGAATGTAGCGGCGGCTTCCTCCGCTACCGCATTGTGGACTGGCGCGACCTTGACGAATTCCCTGTCAAAGTGGACGGCTTCACTTACGACGACGCCACTTACCTTCACTGCTGGCGGGAGCGGAAAGGGTGGCATGAGCCCGACAGCGTGGATTATCGGCGCCTCATTGACAGGTTTGACCTTGTGCGGCGAGTGAACGAAGGCGAGATTGACGAAGTATGGCTCTTCGGCGGTCCCTATTTCGGCTACTTTGAGTCGCACATGGTCGGACCGACCGCCTTTTGGTGCAACTCAGAACCGCTCACGGACAAGCGCTTCCGGCGCAACTTCGTTATCATGGGCTTCAACTACGAGCGGGGCATCGGCGAGATGCTGGAGAGTTTCGGGCATCGGGTGGAGAGTGTCATGGCGAAGGTTTATGGGCGTTGGGACTACACAGTGCCGTTGGAGCGCATGAATACATGGGAGCGCTTCACCCTCTACGACAAGGTAGCGCCGGGGAATGCTGGGTGCGGCAATGTCCACTTTGCCCCTAACAGCGAACGCGATTACGATTGGGGCAACCAGCGTTATGTGTGGAGTAACTGCGATGATTGGCTAAACTACCCCAATTTGACGGGCAAAAAGCGGTTGGTCAACTGCGACGAGTGGGGTGGGGGCGACATTCGCGCCCACCACCGTTGGTGGCTGAACCACTTGCCCAAAGGGAAAGGGGTTGCCTGTGACGGCAAATTGGCGAACTGGTGGAAGTATGTGCTCCTGCTCGCCACGCCATGAGCGGCTGGCAAACAGCCCCTTCCTTGGCTTAGCGCCGAACCAGCGCTAACACTCGGGCAGGGGCACCAGAACCGTCGCGGATTTTCAGTGCCCCAACGATGATGGTCGCCCCACGCGGCGGAAGGGCTCGCAAGTTCGCCATGTTCTCAACGGCGATTTTGTTGGCGCCCAGCAAGATTTTGTGGGCGATGAAGTCTTTGGACGGTCCGTAGTCAATGCTCAAAGTGTCAATGCCCACGCCGGCAATGTTGCGCTCTACTAGCAACTTTGCCGCATCGGAGCCAAAGCCTGGAAAGTGCATGACCCCTTGCTCGTCCATGTTCACATAGCGTTTCGGCTCGTTCCATCGCTCTTCCCAACCCGTTCGGGCGATGACAAAGGCTCCGGGCGGGATTTGACCGTAGCGGTTCTCAAAGTCGCGGATGTCACGAGCGCTGACAAGGTAGTCAGGGTTGCGGGCGACTTTGTCGCGGACATCAATGACGCAAATCTCGCCCACCAGTTGAGTGGCAGGCACTTCGTGCATGGAGCGTCGTCCCTCCACAAAGTGAATGGGCGCATCCACATGGGTGCCGGTGTGTTCGGCACACGAAAGGGCGTTGGCGTAGTAGCCGTGTTCCGACAAGCGCGCCAGATTGCGTAACTCAAAAGGTGGGTTGCCCGGCCAGACGGGAATGCCAGGCTGCAAAGGGTGGGTTAAGTCCACGACTTGCCATGCAGGCAAACGCATTTGCGCTATCAACCAGTTCAGCGCAAGTGCTGTCACCATGCCGATGGCGAAACCAATGCCTCCCGACCGCATTGGCTCTCACCCCTTTGTTTCCATCCCACTATGGTGCGATTGCTACGCGTGAAAGCCCCACTCAGTGAGGGGCGGAAATTTGTTCGGCGAGGGAGTGCAAAGTTTCCCGCCATGTGTGCAAGGAGATAGGCTTGGGGAGCACGGCAAAAATCCCCAATGGTTTCAACTCCTGATGGGGGACGAAGTCCCCCCACCCTGTCATCAGGATGATGGGCAGTTGCGGGAATTTCTCGCGGACGCGGCGCGCCAATTCTATGCCGTTCATGACAGGCATGCTCAGGTCGGTCACTAACAGGTGGACGGTCTGGCGTTGCAGCAACTCCCATGCTTCCCCACCGTGTCGGGCAGTCAGCACTTCCAAGCCCAACCGTTGCAGTTGTGCCGTGACCGTTTGGAGGACGAGGTATTGGTCGTCCACAACCAACACTCGCCATTTCGGGAGGGCTTTTTGCGCAACGGTCGGTGGTGGGGCAGGAGCGGCTTCCAATGGAACGAACGGCAAGGTCACGGTAACCGTTGTGCCTTCCATCGGTTGGCTCCGCAGGGTGATGCTGCCCCCGTGAACGGTCACCGTTGCTAAAGCGGTGCTCAACCCTAATCCTGCCCCTTGCTCGCCCTTCGTGGTGAAGAAGGCTTCAAAAGCGCGCCGTTGGACTTCTTCCGTCATCCCGATGCCGTCGTCAATGACGCGAACGATGACATGGCGCGGGGTGCGCTCGGTCGCAACAAGGATACGCCCTTCCTTTTTCCCTGTCACCTTTGCCCGCTCAAGAATGGCGTCCGTTGCGTTCAGGATGAGGTTAATGAAGACTTGCCGCAACTCGGCGGGAATGCCTTTTGTCGTGACAGGTTCGCTGGTGAAATCCGTCAGCAAGCGAATAGTGACACCTTCCGCCAGCGCCACATCTTGCCAACGAGGGCGCGTCACGGCGATAGCATCTTGCAGCAATTGGTGCACATCCGCCAGCGTTTGCACGCCGATGGTGGTGGTTCGGTAGAAACTTTGCATCCGACGAATGATGTCGGTGGCGTATTGGACGGAGCGATGGATGTTTTCGGCAATGACCTGCGCTTCCCCTTGAGTGATTTGGCGCAGCAACTCGGCACCGCCCAAGATGGGCGAGAGGGCGTTGTTGAGGTCGTGGGCGATGCCACTGGCAAGTTCGCCCAAAGTGCGTAACCGCTCCAACCGCAAAAACTCTTGCTGTTGCTTCCGCTCCTGCGTGACATCTTTAAGCACCCAAAGTTGCCCCATCAACGAGCCATCGGGCAGCCAAACGGGGACGCAATAGCGCTCTAAAACGCATTCGGGCGAAATCAAGGTCAAAGTGTCAAATTGAGGCTGTGTTGGGTCGGCGAAGGAAGCATCCAGGACTTCCTTGCAGGCAAGGGGGTCAGCCGCTCGCTGAAGGAGCGCATCCACCAGAACTGAAACAGGTTGATTGCGCAACTGCTCGGCAGGAATGCCCACCAAATCGCCAAACCGTCGGTTCACATCGTCCAACTGCCCGTTGGGCAAGATGAGGGCAACGCCTTCCAACACGGCATCAAAGATAACGGACAGTTGCTGGGCCAACTCTGTCTGCCGCTTCAGCAAGCGGCTTCGCTCCAACACGACACTCAGTTGAGCCGCCAAAGTTTGCAAAAACTGCAAGTGGGCTTCGTTGAAAGCACCCACCTGCTTCGCTTCCAGGTTGATGACACCCACCACTTCGTTCCCCACTTTGATGGGCACACACAACTCAGACAAAGTGTCCGGTCGCCCCGCAAAGTAATGCGGGTTCACCCGAACATCCCGTTCCAGCACTGGCTCGCCTGTCCGCGCCACATAGCCCATGATGCCAGTGGAAATGGGCAAGCGAACTCCCAACGGGAAGGCAGGAGGCGGGCTGGGATAGGTCGCCACGAACTCCAGATATTGGCGGTCGTCTGTCAAAAGCGAGACGCTGGCGCTGTCGCACGGGAGCAGGGTAGGGAGGACTTGCACCAACGCTTCGGCAATTTCTCGTAACTCCGCTCCCGACGCTGCTTGCCAAATCAACTGGTGCACGGCTTGAGTTTCCCGCAGTTGTTGCTTTAGTTGCTCGTCTAGCCACACCCCTTCCAACGCCAACCCTGCCAAGTTGCCCAGTGTCAAAAGCAGCCGCATCAATTCGTCGTCGGGCGAAAGGAAGCGTCGGCTCTCGCGGAAGTCCACGGCAATTGCTCCAAGGATGCCCGTGTGCCCTCTTAGGGGCACGACAGCATTGCCGAAGGGGAAAACGGCTCCCGTAAGCTCCTTAAGCCAAACTTGCCTTTCCCGTTCGCTTCCTTCTGCTACTGGGTTGTTGCTGACGAAGTAGGGACGCACGCCCAGCAAAATGTCGCCAAGTACCGTTTCGCCTTCCCGAAGCGGTTGCGGCAACCATTCCACTTCTTCCCACAACACCCCTTCAGGGGTGTCCTTTGTTGCATAGCGGATGCCACCGTCAGGGAAGCGGATGAAGACGGAAAGGTGCTCCGCACCGAGCATCCGAAGGCTTCGGTTCACAATTCTGACGGTTTCGTCCAATGAGCGCGCCCTAAGCAACTCGGCACTGATTTGCAACAGTGCCGTCCGCAACTGTTGGTGCTCTTGCTCCATCATCTCCTGAAAGAGGGAGTTGAGGGCAATGCCCAGTTGGTTAGCGATGCAGTCAAGGAAGGCGATGTGTTCGCTGGTGAACTGCTCTGGCTTACGACCCGAAAAGTTCAAAGTGGCGCGAAAGCGCTCGGGCATCGGCAAAGGGTAAACGAGGGTGGAGGCAAAGCCCTGTTCCATCAACCACGCTTCGGCGGGGAAGTCGGCAGCGTCCAAATGGGGGCGCAGGCGGGGTTTGCCTGTTCGCATCACTTCCTTCGCCGCCCCCATCGGCTCTGTCGGGGTAACTTGGCGCACTTCCCACACGGGCTTGTCGTGCCAAACGACATACAGCCACTCGCGATTACTTGGCTCATCGTAAACACTCATGCTGAGGCGGTCAAAGGGGACAAAAGGGCGCAGGGCTTTCGCGAAGGCCTGCAACACTTCTGACATCGGCTTCCCTGAAAGGAGAAAAGTGTCAAATTGGCGAAGCAATTCCAATTGCTGGCGCATCTGTCGCTCTCGCTCCAGTGCTTGCTCCAACTGCCATTGCTCCATTAGCCGTTGCAAGAGCAAAGCGACAAGGGGCAAAACGGGTTGAAGGCGTTGGATGTCCTGCTCGGAGTAAGCGTTGGGCTTACGGTGATGGAAGACCAGAGCGGCAATGACGTGCCCACCCGCTTCAATGGGCACAGCCAAGCGGGTGCGAAAGCCGGCGGCTTTAATGAGGGCAAAGGAGGGCGTTTGCTCGTTCCCTTCCGTCTCTAGCAACGGACGGCGGTGCTGAACGACCCAACCCGTCGCAGTACCAGCGAGAGGGCGACGCTCGCCTGACCGCACCAACCCTTCTACTTCGCCAGTGGGGACGATGATTTCAGCAAACTGTTCGTCAGGGTGAACCAACGAGCAAGAGAGCCTATCGTATGGGAGAATGGCAGAAAGATGCTTGGCGAGGGCTTGAGCAATCTCTTGCCAATTACGAGCCTGAACAAGGGCTTGAACCAGTCCTAGCCACTCAAACCATTGTATCCGCTCTGCCACTTTCTTCTCCTCCCTGCGGCGCTCAAGAGCAAATTGGGCATTGCTACCGAAAGAGAGTTTAGCAGGGCTCTTTTTGCATGGCTATACGGGATGGAAATTGGCAGAGCGTCATTGGAGAAGGGAGCGGCTGAGCAGGTTTTGGACGCGCTCTTTCATTCGGCAGGGGACACACACTTCCGCAGTCGTCGGCATCCCGCACCTTAAGCAAGGGCGCAACTCTGGCTCTGGCACTTTCTCCGACAGCAATGGCTTTATGAGTTCCACGAACTGGGAGTAAAACGCCCACTTCGTCCCCGGCGAACGTTCTTCAATGCGGTTGAGCAGGTCCTTGTAGAAAAGGGAGGCTGCTCCAACGGAGAAGGGGCATTCCTGCTCAATGTAGGGGATGCCATTCAGGATGGTGAACAGTGCCACCTGTTTTTCGGTGAAGCGGACGAAGGGCTTGATTTTTTTGACCAAACCGTCGTGGGCGGGGAGTGTGGGGGCTTGTCGTGCTAAATAGCCCAGTTGCCATCGCAGCAAATTGCTCAAAAGGGTTGCCGCTTCGTCGTCCAAATTGTGCCCGGTGGCGATGGCGGTGTAGCCGTGCTCTACGGCGAACTTGTTGAACAGGTAGCGCTTGATAGCGCCGCACGCAGAGCAAGGTTCTCGCCCGCTCCACCGCGAAAGCTCGGGCACAGGGCTTCCCATCGCCTCTGCTACCCGAACGATATGCAATGGTCGTTGGAGGCGCTCTGAAAGTTGCTGGGCGAAACTTTCAGAGCGCGCCGAATACTCGTCACCGTCAATGCCCAAGTCCACATAGAGCCCATCCGCCTCGTAGCCCAGTTGGGTCAAAGCAAACCAAAGCCCGAGGCTATCTTTGCCGCCTGAAACGGCAACCAATACTTTGTCATCAGGCTCTATCATCCGCCACTCCTTGATGGTGCGCTCCGTCATGCGCAAGAACCACTTTGGATAGCACTCCTTGCAAAGCGCCAACCGGTGCTCTCGCATGTAAATGACGGCTTTCCCTTTGCACCAAAGACATCGCTTCATCGCTGTTTCTCGCCTCCGAGCCTCGTTGAGGCAATTTTTGCCCGACAAATTTTGCCATGAAAGGTGGTTTCCCATGCCATCCAAACAAAGTCTGCTTATCCGCCCGAAATGGCGCTGACAACGCGCACTTCGTCGTCTTCGCGCAGTTGTTCCTCTTCGGTCAACACTTCTTCGTTGCGGATGACCAGGGTGCTTTCGGGCGATAAGTTGAGTTCCCTAAGCAACTCTCGCACAGTCATGGGTCGGTCAAACTCAAAAGTTTGACCGCGAAAGTGCACCCTCACGGTGGGTCACCGCCTTTCCCTGGTGGCGTGTTACACTGATAAGCGACGACGGCGCGAACAATTTTAGCCCACCAGTGCTTTGACAAGGAGGGAATTCGTTATGGGTGTGGGGGTCTGCCGAGGGCGAAGGACGTTTGCGCAATGGCTTCTTTTGTTGACCGTCGCTTTGTGGGTGTGGCATCCCCTTTGGGGGCAGGATTTGCTGGTGCTGTTCAACGAGGGCGTCCGCTTGTTCCAGCAGGGGAATTTGGACGAAGCATTGGCACTTTTCCGAAAAGTGGTGGAAGTCAATCCCGACGATGGGGAGGCATGGGTTTACATCGGCACGATTTTGCTGAGCAAAAAAGACTACGAGGAAGCCGTCAAGGCGTTGGAGAAGGCAGTTTCTTTGCCGCTACCCGGTCCCATTGCCGCGCAAGGCTGGTTGAATTTGGGCGTTGCCTATCAGTTGGGGCGACGGGATTTGCCGAAAGCCCTTGACGCCTATGAGCGTGCCCTTTCCTTCCGCCCCAACTTCCCCGAAGCCCACCAGAACATCCTCATTGTGCACTTGCTGCAAGGGAACTTTGCGGAAGCCGTGAAAGCGGGTGAACGCGCCTTTGCGGCTATGGGCAAACCCCTCAAGCCAGAGCTTCTGCAAGCCACTTTCAACAAAGCGCTGGAGTTAATCCCGCGCGATTACGACCGTGCCCTGGAGTTGCTTCGGAGCATGGCACAACAACAACTGCCTTACCCTGAAATCCACGCCTTGCTCGGGCAAGCCTATGAGGGCTTGAAGCAATTCAGCAAAGCTGCCCTTTATTACAGTCAAGCCGCCGCTTTAGCCCCGCAGGTCTCCCGCTATCATACTCGGCTCGGGTTGGCATTCGCCCGGATGCAACGGTGGAGTGAGGCTGCCAAAGTGCTAGAGCGAGCCATCGCCCTTGACAGTAAAGATGCTTTCGCTTTGACCGTGTTGGGTAATGTCTACGGGGAGTTGGGGCGGTGGCAAGAGGCCGTTCTCGTCCTGCGGCGGGCGTTGGAAGTGGATTCGCAAAATTGGGAAGCGAGGGTGCTTCTCGCCAACGCTTACGAGCGGTTGGGGCAATTGCCCCAAGCCCTTCAGGAGTATCTCACGGCTTTGGGACTTAAAGAGGACGCTGCCGTTTTGAACGATTTAGCAAGAGTTTTGTTGGCGCTGGGAAATGCGGCGGAGCAGGAAGGTAGATGGAAAGAGGCAGCGGAAGCGTATCAACAAGCCCTTCATCGCTTGCGGAGAGGTCTTGCCCTCGCGCCCAACCTTTCTGCCCTTAAGGTCAACCTTGCTATCGCGTTGCGCAGATTTGCTCGCATTCAAGTGCAACAAGGACAAAGCAAAACCGCCGAGGAAGCCTTTCAGGAGGCGGAGAAAATTTTGCATGAGCTCATTCAACAGGTGGACGACCCGACAGCGAAGTTGGAATTGGCACGCCTTCTTTGTGACCGAAAACGCTATGAAGAAGCCCTCAAGTTGGTTCGGGAAGTGCTTGCTGGCTCCCCGAAATCGGAGGAAGCCTACTCGGTGCTGGGGCTCATCGCCATTCAGTTGATGCGCCTTGACGACGCCGAACAAGCCTACTTGCAAATGCTGAAACTGAACCCAAAGAGTGCTGATGCGATGGTTGGGTTAGGAGTTGTCGCTTTCTACCGAAACCGCTTAGACGAGGCGGAAGCGTGGTTTGTGCGGGCGTTAGAAATTGCCCCCAATCACCCTATCGCCAAGCAAAACTTAGACCTCGTCCGCCGCACAAAGGAGCGAGGGAAATGAAGGCTTGACGGCTTTGTTCCCGAGGTGAAGGAGCATTGAAACGAGTGGGGCTATTGGCAGCAATGCACAAAGTCGGGATAGAGGAAGCGGTGCGGAAAGTGATAGGGTTATTGGAGCGACGAGGCATGACCGTCTTGGTGCCGCCCGACTTGGAAAGTCTCTCAGGGACGCAAGGTGTTCCTACGGAGCGTCTAAACGATGCTGACCTTTTAATTGCATTGGGCGGGGATGGATGTGTCCTTTCAGCGGCTCGGTTGGCGGCTCCGAAAGGTGTGCCCATCTTAGGCATTCGTTTGGGTGGCTTCGGATTTCTCGCCGAAGTGGAGATGGAACATGCCGAAGAAGCCATTGACAATGCCCTCGCCCAAAATTTTTGGTTGGACGAGCGGACGATGCTTCAAGCGGAAGTTTGGAGCGGCGAAAAAAGAAAATGGTCGGCGATCGGTTTGAACGATGCCCTCGCTTTCAAAACCCCGACTTCTCCTCTGCCCGTCTGGGAAGTGTTTGTCAATGACGAATTTCTCGCCCGCTACCCTGCCGATGGGGTGGCAGTGGCAACACCGACTGGGTCGACGGCTTACACCCTCTCAGCAGGAGGTCCAGTTCTTGCGCCCGATGTGGACGCCTTTTTGCTCATGCCCATGTATGCCCACACTCTCACCCTGCGTCCGTTGGTGCTTTCGGTGAGGGCGACCATCCGTCTGCATCTGTTGCCTCAACGGCGCATCGTGGAAGGAGAAGTCAGCGTGGATGGACAAGTAAACCATTCCCTTTCGCCCGACCATTCCCTCATCATCCGCCAAGCCCCTGTTAAAGCCCGCATCGTTCGCTTCTCCAATTCCTCCTTCTACGAACGACTCCGCCGAAAATTGCGGTGGGGCGAGCGGCAGTAAGGTCGCTCAAATAATGCCGCGACGACTTTATGGCACTTGAGCGCTAAATTGGGATGAGCATCTTCTTGCGCTTTTGCAGGAAGAGAGGCTAAAATTGCCATGAATTTTCGGGTTGGAAAGTTGGCAAGGATAGCGCACGGGATGCAATGCCCCTCATGTGCCTGACAGGATAGGACATGCCCTACCCGTGGCGAATTGGAGGTGACATTCCGAATGCGCCTTTGGCGTTTGTCTTGGTTGGCGATTTTGGGGATGCTGCTCGGCGTGCTCGGATGGCTTTGGAACCAACAACGCGATAGCGGCTTACCCGTCTACTGGACAGTGCCCGACTTTCAACTCATCGCCGATAACGGAAAGCCCATCACTCTTGCAGATTTGAGGGGCAAAGTGTGGGTGGCGGAGTTCTTCTTCACTTCCTGTGCGGGCATTTGCTTGGAGATGAATCGCAACATGCAGAAGGTGCAACACACCTTCAAGGGGAACCCGGATTTCCGCATCGTGGCTTTTACCGTTGACCCGCACCGCGATACCCCAGACATCCTGCGGGAATACGGGAAAAACTTTGGGGCGCAACCAGGGCAGTGGATTTTCGTGACGGGCGAAAAGAAAGCCATCTACCGCTTGGCGCGTCATGGGTTCAGGGTGACGGCACAGGAAGTCAAGCCCGAAGAAGAAGGTGGACCGCTGGATTTCATCCACAGCGACCGCTTCATCCTCGTTGACCGTCAAGGACGCATCCGAGGCTACTATAACGGCGCCGACGAAAAGCAAGTGGCTCGCTTGATTGCCGATATCCGCCGACTTTTGCGGGAGTGAAGGAGAGAGCATGACGGAAGCATTGGCAGCATTAGCAGCGCTGACCCTCATGGAAATCGTGCTGGGCAGAAAAGACCCCAGCCCGTCAGCCGAATCCTTCTTGGGGCGGGCTCCCTGCCTTCAGTTACGGCTCAATGTGCACGGTGAGACCATTGAAGTCAAAGCGGAAAGGCAGCAAGGTCATGCGTTCGCCCAACAGTTTTTGCTCCACGCGCCGTTTGGCAGTTTCGTCCTTGCATAGGAACAGGACACACCCACCCCCGCCCGCCCCACACGGTTTCCCGCCCCAAACCTCGTCCTGCACCAGCGAAAACAGCCGCTCAACGGTTTCGTTAGTGGTGGAAGCGTCCAAGGATTTGCTGCACTCAAACTGCAAGGAGAGAATTTCCCCAACTCGTTTCCAATCGCTCCGCTCCAACGCTTCCTTGCATTCGTAAGCGCTGTCCCGCATGGTCAGCAGGGCATCAATGACTTCGCGATTTCCGCGACCGAATCGTCCCCAGACATTCTCATGGATGCGGGAGGAGAGGCGAGACGCTCCCGTGTAGCAAAGCACGAACAACCGTTCCAACTCTGTCAACTTTTCAGGGGGCATCCGAACGGGGTTGACCGTCACCCCGTCGTTGCGGAACTCAAACAGGTTGATGCCTCCGAAGGCAGCGGCATATTGGTCTTGCTTGCCCCCGATGATGCCCAAAATCTTCTCAGCCTGATACGCTCCTTCAGCAATGGCTTGGCGCGCTTCGGGGGTAGTGACAGGTTCCGCTTTCACCAACGCCAACCACACCACATTCATCGCCGCCGAGGTGCCCAAGCCCGAGCCCGTTGGCACTTCGGTGTAATAGCGGATGTGGACGCCCTCCCCGCCGGGGGCATCTTTGCCCACCAAAAGTTCCCCCCGCACATAGTGGGCGATAGCCGCATTCAAAGTCGCCCCGCCAAAAGGCGCGTAAAAGTAGACGACATCTGTCCACGCCCCCGCCAAATCTACCCGCACCGGGGCTTGACAAGTAACCCGCATCGTTTCTCACCCCCCAAAAAGCGGAGACCGACCCACCAACATGCTGCCAGCCTTGACGGCTTCCGTGGTGCCGTAAGGGGCATTTTCACTCCGAAGGCAAGTTTTCGGCGCTTGCGGTGGTGGCAGCGGTTATTCCCTCCGTGGCGCCTTCTGCCATCCCTACTTGCTGGCGCTTCATCTCCAACTTCCGAAATCGGGCTTCTAAGATGGCTTGCTTGATGCGCTGTTTTTTGCGCTTAAGATAGCGATGGCGGCGACGGCGCAATTCCTTCTCGCGCAACCGAGACTTTGCCATTACACTCACCCCCATTAAGTCAGGTTTGGTTGGACAGCAAAAGTTTATCGCTCGTAGGGGTCAAACCACAACATCATAATCCACTGCCGACCGTTGTCGGTGTCGCCCACAATTTTGAAGCCTAACTTGCGATACAAGGTGACAGCGCGGTGATTGTGCTTGAAGACATGCAATTCCAAGCCCTCCATGCCTTTCAATTGAGCCCCTTCAATGAGCAACTCCATTAACGCCCGTCCCAATCCCAGACCTTGATGGCTGTCGGCAACGGCAATGCTTACGATGGGTATTTTCGGGTTGAACAGTTGTTGGCGCCAGTAAGCATAGCCGATAATCTGCTCGCCGCGCAAAGCGATGAGCCGCAGCACTTGCGGGGCGTCGGCTTCGCTCACCACCACTTGCACCAATGACCAATCCAACGGCTGCAGCGAATAAAGCCGCTTGCTTTGCTCCGACAGCCCGTTGATGAAGAAATCGTAAAGGGCGTCACCATCGGTGCGACGAAATCGGCGAATGAGCACTCGCTCGTTGTTCTTCAGCGTCACCCAGATGCCCAATTCCAAATCCAGCAGTGTCAGCATGCTGTTTCGCTCCCGTTGCGGGCAGTTTTTACGCTAATCGGCTCCAATCCTGCCTGAAGCAGGCGTTCCAATTTTGCAGCAAAAGCGGCGTCCGATAAAACCGGGCTCAGCCCCTTGGTGGGCAAGGCAGTTTTCAGTGGCACCCACGAGCGACAGCCCGCATAGTCGGGATGCTCTTCCAGCAGGAAAGGGGTTGGCAAACGGTAAACCCGCACGGCTAACCCGTAAAGGGGCAAGTGAGGTTTGTATTGCCATCGTTGGGTAAGGAACTCATCCGTCCAAATGTGTTCGTCGGAGAGAGCGCGCAGCACTTCCAAACTCCCGACATGCAGCACGGCAGCGACCATCCCGTAGGCTTCCAACCGAATTTTGCCGACTTGTCGCTCTTGTTCGCTCGCCACCAAAAGGTGGTGAAATTCGGGGCGAATTCGGTGAAGGGACTGATGCTCGTAAGTGGGAAAGAGCCAAAACTCTCTGTCCACCAAGCAAAAGGCGTCTTCTTCTATGCCACCTTTGCGAAGCAGTAAGATTTGCTGCCCCGCCAGCATTGCCTTGACGACCGTTGCCCATTCTTTCAGCGCAAGGTCGTTACGCTCTCGCATGGCACTATTCACCCGTTTCGCTGTCAAGCCCTAACAGTTCACGGACTTTCGCTACGGGATTTTCACTGCGGATGAGGGTCTCGCCCACCAAGACCGCATCCACCCCCGCTTCTTCCAGCCTTCGGACATCGCTGCGGCATTCAATCCCGCTCTCACTCACCACTATGCATCCTTTCGGGATAAGAGGACACAGCCGAAGGGTGGTGTTCAGGTCAACAGAAAAGGTTGTCAAGTCGCGGTTATTGATGCCGATGAGGGTTGCCCCTGCTTTAAGTGCCGTTTCCAACTCCCCTTCCGTGTGCACTTCCACCAACGCGTCCATGCCCAATTCGCGACTGAGCGCCAGCAAATCCTTCAGTTGGCTTAAGGTCAAAGCAGCGATGATTAAAAGCACCGCATCGGCGCCATAAACCCGCGCTTCCATGAGTTGGTAAGGTGTCAGCAAGAAGTCCTTGCGCAAAAGAGGCTTAGTGGTTAGGCGGCGGGCTAAGAGCAAGTGGTCAAGGTGTCCCTGAAAGAACGGTTCATCGGTTAGGATGGAGAGGGCGGAGGCAGGGGAAAGTTCGTAAACGCGCAGAAAGGCTTCGGGGTCAAAATCGGGACGGAACAGCCCTTTGGAGGGCGATGCCTTTTTGAGTTCAGCAATTAGCCGAATTGGTTCTCCTTCGCTTCGCTTCAAGCGGGCGGCGAACGGTCTCAAGGGAGGCGCTCCACCCAAGCGCCGCTTTAGTTCCCGCAAGGGGAGACGCTTTTGGCGTTCGGCAATCTCTTCCCACTTGACAGCAAGGATGCGCTGCAAGATGCTCATGAGCCTGTCACCTTTTCCGGTTCTTCAGGCACCATTACCATTGAAAGTTTGACTACCCGCCATGCCACCCGTGCACAAATGAGAGCATAAGTTTCAATCCCACTATGGTGCGATTGCTACGCGATAGCCTGCGCTTGCCCTTTCACCATCTCGGTTGGCAATCCGTGAAGCAGAAGATAGCCAAACCCCTGGAGAGGGAGCCCTTCAAACCTTCTGCGAAAACTCAAGGAGCGCTTTGAGCTTTCTCAAAGCGGCACCGCTTTTGATGGCTTCTTCAGCGATGGGAAGGGCATCTTTCAACGTCTCGGCTTTCCCAGCGACGACGATGGCAGCGGCAGCGTTAAGCACCACGACCTCTTTCTTCGGACCTTCCACTTCGCCGCTCAAAAGACTGCGGAGGAGGTGAGCATTCTCTTTTGCATTGCCCCCCGCAAGTTCCCGAGGGTCGGCGCGTCGGAAGCCGAAGTCTTCGGGAAAGACAACATAGGTGCTCACTTCTCCGTCTCGCACTTCACTCACCTGGGTGGCGCTGGTGACCGAAAGTTCGTCCATGCCGTCAAGGCTATGGACGACAAAAGCGCGCTTGACACCTAAGTTGTTCAGCACCCGCGCCACGATGGGAGTGAGAGCGCCTTCGTAAACGCCCATCACTTGTCCATCTAATGGGCATGGGTTGACCATCGGTCCCAGCAAATTGAAGACTGTCCGCAACCCAATCTCGCGGCGCGGTCCTGAGGCGTATTTCATGGCGGGATGGAAGACGGGGGCGAAGAGGAAAGTGATGCCGATTTCGTCAAGGGCTTGCTTGGCACGCTCAGGCGGCATTTGGAGGTTGAACCCCAGCGCTTCCAACACATCAGCGCTCCCCGCCTTGCTGGTGACGGAGCGGTTGCCGTGCTTGGCGACAGTGATGCCTGCTGCGGCCACGACGAAAGCCGCTGCCGTTGACACATTGAAGGTTTTAAGACGGTCGCCCCCTGTCCCGCAGGTGTCCACAACGGGTCTTCGTTTCGTATCCACCCGAATTGCCTTCTCCCGCATGGCTTCGGCAAAGCCAGTAATCTCCGCCACCGTTTCGCCTTTCATCCGAAGTGCCACAAGGAAAGCGGCAATCTGAGCCGGCGTCGCTTCCCCGCTCATGATGACTTCCATCGCTGCCTTTGCTTCTTGCTTCGTCAAGTTTTCCCGATTGACCACTTTCCAGAGTGCATCCACCAAAGCGCTCATGGCTCATTGCCCCCCAATGCCGGATGTCCTTGCACGAGTTTATTGCCAAGTTTGCCATGCCTTCTGCCCGCTCGCCAACGGAAGGGCTACTGTTTCCCATCCATTGCCTTCAGCCGTTCAATGTTCTCGGCTTCCGTCGGGTCAACTTCATTGGTGGCGAGCCATGCATCCAAAATTTCCCGCGTCACTTCTTCCGTGACCAACCGACCACTCATCGCCAAGATATTGGCATCGTTCCACTTGCGAGCCCCTTCCGCTGTCTTGGCATCGTTGCATAAGGCTGCCCGCGCCCCCTTGACTTTGTTGGCAGCAATGGAAACCCCTGTGCCCGTGTAGCAAACCACCACTCCGAAAGCGGCTTTGCCGTTGACAACCTGCTTCGCCACTTCCGTCGCCACGTCCACCCACGACTCCACCTTGCCCGTCACCAACGAGCCGATGGGGACAACTTCAAAGCCCTTCTCCCGCAAGTAGTCGCAAGCGGCTTTGGCTGCCGGGTAAACATCGTCCGAACCGACCACAACCACCAAAGGCTCCATCGTCTTCTCACCCCCGAAGTCGCCAGAGAATGAAGGCGTCGCCGAAACGCTCGTAAAGGAAAGCCATAAGGGCAAGGATTGTCAAGAGAGGCGGAAACGGGAGCGGCAAAAGGAAGCGCAAGCAGGCAAGCAAGACAGCGACAGTCCCCCAGAGAATTCCGACGGCGAGAAAGTAGCGGGGAAGTTGCCATTTAAGCCACCATCGCTCTATCCACCATTTAGGGCGCAACCAGCGCAGGCACAAGGCAAGGGTCTGCTTGGCAAGGGCATGGGCGAGAAAGGCCGTTGCATCGGTAAAGGAAAGGGGGGGCAGAAATTTTGCCATTTGCCGCAAAGTTTCCTTCGCTTGTTCCCGTGCCCCTTGCTGCCATAAGGCTTGGGTCAACAGGGCGTAAGCGAGCGGATTGGCAGGACGATGGCGAACAATTTTGCGCAACAACCGAAGAGCCTGCTCGGTTTTCCCAAAAGCCAGCCAAACATGGGCTTGGGCAAGTTGCACTTCCCAACGGTCGGCAAACTCTTTGAGGGTTTCCCGCAAGAGGCGCTGGGCTTCCTCCAATCGGTCAAGCAGGCACGCTAAGTGAATTTTCTGCGCCCGATAGTGAGGGAAGGTGGAGGCGAAATGACAGGCACGCTCAAAGGCGCGCGCCGCTTCGCCCACTTTCTCAGCCCGCAACAGAACAAGGGCAAGTGCCAGGTGGGCGAAAGGGTTGTCAGGGGCGAAAGCGACCAATCGGCGGGCAATTTTTTCGGCGCGCCGCACATCTTTTACATTGGTGGCAGCGACAAACATGCCCCGCACCAACTCGTCATCCCATGCCGCTCGTGGGAAGCGGCGGAGCAAAGCGGCTTCCTGACGCCACCCTTGCCGCTCCAATTCGTCCGCCAACATATCAAACTCGTGGCTTGTCGTCATCTCCCTCACGGCGCTTCCAGCACCCAAATTTCCGTCGTCTTGGGCAATTTGTTTTTGTGGAGCGCCACGCTGTTGCCCTTGAAGCGCTTGACATTCTTCTTGCCCTTCAAAAAATCGTCCACTGGAGCGAGCACGGTGATTTTGCTTTTCGGGTGGCGGTAGTGCATGGGAATGACGACTTTCGGCGTGACCATCTCCACCAATTGCCATGCTTGCTGAGCATCAATGGTGAAGTAGCCGCCGACGGGGATGAGCACCACATCAATCCGCCCAACGCTCTTAACATCTTCCTTGCTCGGCAGGACACCCAAATCGCCGCAGTGGGCGATACGCAACCCTTCCGCTTCAATGACGAACACGATGTTATCGCCCCGACCTTGCCCGTGTGAAGTCTTGTAGCCGATGACCCGAAGCCCATTGAGTTTATTCTCTCCGGGCTTGTCAATGACTATCGGCTTGCCCTGCACGGCTTGCAGGTAGTTGTGATCAAAGTGACCGTGCGTAATGAGAATGACATCTGCTTTGACGCTGATAGGCTTGTAGCCTACTCGCTCGGCTGGGAAGGGGTCAATAACGACGGTGAGCCCACTGGTGAGCAACTTGAGCACGAAACACGCATGCCCTAACCACTGTAATAACACGCCACTCGCCATCGCCCGACACCTCCTTCGCCAACTTTGATGCCAACTCAAGATTGTAGCGCCTTCTAAACGCGGTGAGGGAGCGGGCTTGTCGTTGGCTTTTAGGGATGACAAACTTCCGAGCGGTGACAAGGCGATGACCGGACAGCGGATGCGGATAGCGCTGACAATGTGGGTGCTGGCAACAGCGCTGGCGTGGGGGTTGAGCCAGTCTCCACCTTTTCGCTCCCCGAAATCCCGAGAGCCGGTCAACGACTTGTTGGAACGAGCGAAAGCGCTGGCGCAAAAGGGCGACTGGGAAGCAGCCCGCCGCGAGTTTGAGAAGGCGGTGAAAGCGAACCCTGACGATGTGGATGCCCGCATGGGGTTAACAGAGGCTCTGTTGCAATTGGGCAAATGGGCGGAAACGCTCCCGCACCTTCGCTGGCTTTCCCAAAAGATACCCCGAAACCCCCGCATTTGGGCGACTTTGGGGCAAGTGCAGGAGCAATTGAAGCAACTGGATGAAGCCATCGCAGCCCTTCGGAAAGCCGTTCACCTACAGCCCGAGGAGCCCGAATTTCGCCTTCCTCTTGCCCGCGTGCTCATTGCGAAAGAGCGGTGGGACGACGCCGCCCACCACCTGCGTTGGTTGGCGCATCGCGTCCCTGACCTTGCATCGGTTCCGTATCACTTGGCGCTCTACTACGAGCGGAAAGGCGACATTGACAAAGCCTTACATTATGCAAGGCGAACCGTGAGGCTTTCTCCCCGCGAGCCAGAAGCGCGGCTAACCTTTGCGCGGTTGCTGGTGCAAAAGGGAGACCTTCAGGCAGCCGCCCGTCAATTGGAAACCTTGTTGCGGCAATTTCCAACCAGCGCTGAGTTGACTGCCGAGTGCGCCAAGTTGTTCGCTCAAGGGGGCGACCATAAAAACGCCATCCGCTACTTTCGCCGAACCCTTCACCTTCAGCCTGAAAACGCCGATGCCCATCGCGCCCTTGCCGACCTTTACCGACAACGACGCCAGTGGACAAAGGCTTTGTGGCACATCCGTTGGCTAGCGCGGCGCTTCCCGACGGATGTGGAAATTGTCAAGGCAAAAGCCCAAACGGAAGAGCAACTGGGTCGCTACGAGGAAGCGGAACGGACTTTGCAACGGTGGGCAACTTTGCGCCCCAAAGACTTTGAACCTTTCCTTCATCTGGCACGGCTTTACCGTGAACGAGGCGATGCAGCGAAAGCGAGAATGGCTTACGACGAAGCGTTAAGGCGGCGACCACCGACGGAGGTCATTGCGGAAGCCGCTGAGTTGGAGGAGCGGTTGGGCGAGTGGGAGCGGGCGGCAAAACTTTACGAATGGGCGCAACGGCGTGACCCCGACAACCCGCAATGGCGGGCTTTACGAGCGGAAGCCTTGCTCCACGCTGGACAGTTTGAGCGCGCTGGACGAATTTTGCGCTTTGCCCTAAAGCGCTTTCCCGACCATCCCCGCTTGAACACTCTGATGGGTCTGTGGCACGCCAAGCGGGTGGAGTGGGTAGAGGCGGAAGGATTCCTGAAAAAGGGCATCGGAGACGGGAGGACTCCTGACCTTCACGCTGTTGGTGCTCTGGTGGAAATTTGGCTTTGTCAAGGGAGAGTGAAAGAGGCGGTGGGATTGTGTGAGCGATTGCTGCAGACGAACCCATCAGCGGAAGTGCTGATTTGGTGGGCGCAAGGGATGGAGGCGATGGGTAAGACGAAGGAAGCCGCTCAACGGTTGGAGGGTTCCCAAGCCTTTGCGAAAGGCGACGAGCGAATGGTGCGAGCGGTTGCCCGCCTATGGGAATTGGCAGGGGAACCGTCAAGAGCAGCGGCAGTGTGGCAGAACTTGGCGGAGCGGCGAGGGGACAAGCGAGGAAAAGCGTGGGCACTCTTACAAGCGGCAACCGTTTGGGAGCGCGCCAACAACTTCCCGAAAGCACTGGCGATGGTGGAAGCGGCGCGCCGTTGGTTGCCTGACGAACCGTCATTGGCGGCGGAGCGCATTCGGTTGATGCTAAACGCTCAAGCCTTTGCGGCTGCCCTTGACGAAGCCGAAAGGTTTTTGAAGCGCTTTCCCACATCCCCTGAAGCCGCCCAACTTTATGCGGAAGCCGCTTACCACCTTTGGCACGAAACAGCGTTAGAGCGAGTGAGCGAACGAGTTAAAAAAGAGCCCCAATTGGTGAAGGCGTTGCTCCTTTTAGCGGAGCGAATGAATCGCCGTCAAGAGGGGGAAACCTTGTTGCGCCAATTGCTTCCCCACTTGAGAGGAGACCTGCGCCAACAGGTGGAAAGGTGGCTTCCTTTCGCTCCGTCCCCAAACTCGGACGAGAGGGCAAAGTCCCCGATGCCCAATCCCCAGACACTCGTTGAGCAAGCGCAGAAAGCGGCAACAGAGGGACGCATCGGCGAGGCATTGCTACTTTGTCGGAAAGCCGTTGCCCATCGGCGCGACTTTTTGCCTGCCTACGAAGTGCTCTTGCACTTGTATCGGCAACGCAACGATTTGTCCCACGCTATTCAAGGGTTCACCCGCTTGGCAAATCGCTTTCGGGACGACTTGCCCTTTAATTTCGCAGCGGCGACCGCGTTGAGTTTGGGCGGACAGCACCGACGAGCCATTGCCTACTGGCGGCGGGTGTGCGCCTTAACAGACAACGCACCCCATGCTATGGTGAAGTTAGCCGAAAGCCTTGAGGCAATAAGAGAGGATGTGCAAGCGCAATGGGTTCGCAATTTTGTCAAGCGATGGGAGGGTCTCGCCCATGCGGTTGATTGAAGTGCTGTATCAGCTGCAACAAACAGAGAGCCGCTTGGCTGCCATCCACCGAGATTTGGAAACGCTGGACACAGGTGACCGCCTGGAGGCAGAGATGGACCGCATCGGGGAGGAAATCAACCGTCACCGACAAACCTTGCGAGAACTGCGGCAGGAGTTGTTAGACCGCGAACTGGAACTCAACGACATGGAAACGAAAATGCGGCAGATGGAGGATTTGCTCGCCAGCGGGGGCGTCCGCAGCGGTCGGGAAGTGGAACACATGCAGAGGGAACTTTCGGAGTGGCGGCGCCGGAAAGACCAGTTGGAAAACCGCATGCTGGAACTGATGCTGCGCATTGACGAAACTGAGCGCCTTCTGAAGGAGCGGGAAGAGGCGTTGGCGCAGCAGCGGGAACGGCTGAACGAAATTCGCCAGCAAGCCGCCATCATTAAAGAGCGCTTACTGATGGAGCGGGAGCAATTGTTGGCGGAACGGGAGAGGTTACGGGCTATGCTACCCCCTGATTTGCTGGCTCGCTACGAGCGCATGAAAGAACGGTTGGGCGGTGTTGCCGTTGCCAAGATTGAGGGCAACATGTGCGGGGCTTGTCGGGTCACCATTACCGCTGAAATCATCCGCGCCCTGCGCGACCCCAACGGACTGCCGACCTGCGAAAACTGCGGTCGCTTCCTTTATGGTGAGGTGTAAAGTGCCCACTGTGGGGATTATAACAGGCGTTCGGCAGACTGAAGGTATCCGTCGCTTCGGAGGTGACCTTCCGTGCCGCGTCGGAAATCGTCGCCCACTCCCGAACAGCGTTTCTACTCCATCAGCGTGGTAGCGAGAATGTTGAACACGCACCCACAGACCTTGCGCATGTATGAGCGGTTGGGCTTGGTCAAACCGCGCCGAAACGAACGGGGCAACCGACTTTACTCCGAAGGGGACATTGAGCGAGTGCGAAAAATCCAAGAACTCACCCAAAAGATGGGGGTCAATTTGGCAGGGGTGGAGGTTGCCTTCAAACTGATGGCGCGCATAGAGGAACTGGAGGCGGAACTGAACCAGTTGCGGAAGCGTTTCTGGCAAGCGGTGCAGGAAGAAGCGGAGCGACTGGCAGCACAGTTGGTGGCAAAGCATTGGGAGGAATTTGTCAAGCAGCGTTCCTTCCCCGTTCAAGTGTGGCGGCGAACGCCTATCGCCAAGCGCGTCAAAATTTCTTTCACGCCACCGCCGTCTGAAGAGTCGTGAGAGAAAGGAGCGGGCAACAATGCAGTCCACATGGCGCGAAATACTCCTTTGGCTCATCGGCGTCTTGACAGGTGCCCTGTTGGTCACCTTTGGACGATGGATGGGACGGCAGGAAGTTGCCGAAAGAGACCAAACTTCGTCTCCCGCTTTCCAACCTGTTGCAGTGCCCAAAATAGAGCGGCAACCAGAACCCCTTCCGTCCCTGCCTTCTCCCATTGACTTCTGGGTGCCTATCGTGGAGAAGGTAGGGAAGGCAGTCGTGACGGTGGAGAGCGAGGAGGCTCTGCCGGGCGGACAGAATGCGGGCTCTGGCGTCATCTTTGATGGTAAGCGTGGCTTAATTGTCACGAACTACCATGTCACCGAAGGAGCGCGCAACTTGATTGTCACCTTGAAGGATGGGCGCCGCTTCCGAGGAAAAGTGCTGGGTGCCGAACCCCATGTGGACATCGCTGTCCTACAAATCCCCGCTACTAACTTGCCCGAAGCGAAATTTGGCTCGTCGGAGGAGTTGAAAGAGGGCGCGTGGGTCATCGCTATCGGAAATCCCTTCGGCTTTTCCAACACCGTAACGGTAGGGGTAGTGAGCGCGAAGGGACGCAGCCTTCAGGATGAGGGGGTTCTGCTGGACGACCTCATCCAAACGGATGCCGCCATCAATCCCGGCAATAGCGGAGGGGCGTTGGTGAACAGCAGGGGAGAAGTCGTCGGCATTAATGTGGCGATGCGACCGGGTGCCCAAGGCATCGCCTTCGCCATCCCTATAGAGACCGTGCGGGATGTGGTGGAGCAATTGCTGCAACACAAGGAAGTGCGACAACCGATGCTGGGCATCCGCTACGAGATGGTGCCCGAAGAGGAGCGGCAAAAGTTAGGCATCCCCGCCGAGCGTGCCCTTATCGTCCGCCGGGTGATGGCAGGGATGCCCGCACAGCAAGCCGGATTGAAAGAAGGCGATGCCATCATCGCCATCAACGGCGAACCTGTCCGAGACATCCACCACTTGCGATATACCGTCCGAAAAGCCGCTCGGCTGGGACAAGCGGTTCGGCTGCGCATTTTCCGAAACGGCACCACCCTTGACATCCTCGCCAAACCCGCATGGGTGACTATCCGCCAAATGCTGCAACGCCCCTAACCGGCGCCATCGTGCCAACTACCCTCTCCCCTTGAGGCACATCAAGTTAACTTTTCCGAGTGGATTGCTAAAATTTAGGGGTGAAGGAGGCGAGGACGATGGCGCACGAACCAAAGTCGGAACGAGCGACGGCGTCTAAGCCGTTGGAGATACCGTCATGGGATTTGGTGCTCAAGCGCAACAGCATTGAGCGGTTGAAACGGGAGAAGTTCCCGCTGGACATCATCCACGAACTGCCGCAACTGATTGCGGCGGGCTACGAAGCCGTCCCCGAAGAAGACATTGTGCGACTTCAATGGTGGGGGTTGTATCACGACAAGCCCAAAGTCGGCACTTTCATGATGCGGATAAAAATTGCGGGGGGCTATCTACCGCCGCCAAGGTTACGGGCAATGGGCGAAATTGCCAACCGCTACGGCAAAGGCTACGGCGAAATTACCACCCGCCAAAACATCCAACTGCACTGGATTCGGTTGGACGACCTGCCTGAAATTTTTGAGCGGTTGAAAACTGCTGGCTTGACGACGGCGGGTGGGTGCGGTGACACAGTCCGCAACATCACCGGTTGCCCCGTCGCTGACATTGACCGTCACCAACTCTTTGATGTCCAACCCCTCATCCAAGAAGCGGCACAGTTCTTTTACGGCAACCGCGAGTATTCCGACCTGCCCCGCAAACACAAAATCACCATTTCCGCTTGTCCCTTCCAGTGCAATGCGCCCGAAATTCACTGCATCGCCTTGGTGGCGGTCTTTAAGGACGGACGGAAGGGTTTTGCGGTGCGCATCGGCGGCGGTCTTTCGTCCACCCCCCGCATCTCCCGAGACATGGGTGTCTTCGTCCCCTACGAGGAAGCGTTGGAGGTGCTTTGTGCCATCATTGACTGCTGGAAGGAAAACCCCCGCTATCGGCTCAGTCGGGTCAAAGCGCGGCTCAAGTTCATGGTGGACGACTACGGTCCCGAGGAATACCGGCGGATGGTGGAGGAGCGGTTGGGGCGGAAATTGGAGGATTTCCCTGCTCCTGAACCAATAGGCGAGACCGACCATCTCGGCGTCCACCCGCAAAAGCAGCAGGGACTGTTTTACATCGGCGTCCCCGTTCCTGTTGGGTGGATGTCGGGCGACCAAATGATGCAAGTTGCGGACATTGCAGAAGCCGTCGGGGCGGACATTCGCTTAACGAGGCAACAGAACTTCATCGTGGGCAATGTCCCTGAAAGCAAAGTCGCTTGGGTCGTTCACCAACTGGAGAAGGTCGGCTTCCCCCTGCACATTAACCGCGTCTTTGGACGCTCTATCGCTTGCACGGGTGAACCCTTCTGCAATTACTCGGTCACCGAGACGAAGACGAAACTGAAGGAAATTCTGGAACGGTTGGAGGCGCGGTTTGGCGATGCCGTTGCGGACTTGAAAATTCACCTTGACGGTTGCCCCCACGCCTGCGGGCAGCACTGGGTCGGCGATATCGGACTGCAAGGGACAACGGCGCGGGAGACCGACGAACACGGTGGGAAAATCCAAGCCTACGACATCATCTTGCGGGGCGGGTTGGGCAAGAAGACTGCCATCGGCAGACCATTGCTCCGTCGCGTTCCCAGTGACTTGGTTCCGCTTTATGTGGAGAGGTTGGTGGAAGCGTGGTTGTGGTTGCGAACCGTTCAGAACGGCAGCCGCCCTTACTCCTTCCGCGACTTTTGCGATGAGAGAACCGACGACGAACTCGTTGCCATCGCCGAAGGACGCTTGACAGCACCCAATTTGCTGCTCCAACAAATGCCTGAACTGGCATTGGCATGCTGAACTCCTACTTTCGCTTTGCCCCCTAGCCACCCACCTTCCCCTTAGGGGGAGGTCAGGATGGTCTCGCCCTCCCCCACCGCCACGAAGATGCCGTTACCGTAGGTGACGCCAACGAGATCACTCTTCGTTCCCGAAACCTGCTTGGTCCATTTCACGCCGTTCGGGGAGGTCAGGATGGTGCCGTCATCCCCCACCGCCACGAAGATGCCGTTGCCGTAGGTGACGTCATAGAGATGGTTCTCCGTCCCCGAGACCCGCTTGGTCCAGATCACGCCCTCCCGGGAGGTCAGGAGGATGCCGAAAAGCCCCACCGCCACGAAGGTGCCGTTGCCGTAGGTGACGCCACCGAGATTGTTCTCCGTCCCCGAGGTTCGCTTGGTCCATTTCACGCCGTCCGGGGAGGTCAGGATGGTGCCGTTATACCCCACCGCCACGAAGATGCCGTTGCCGTAGGTGACGCCCCAGAGATGGTTCTCCGTCCCCGAGACCCGCTCGGTCCAGTTCACGCCGTCCGGGGAGGTCAGGATGGTGCCCCAATCCCCCACCGCCACGAAGATGCCGTTGCCGTAGGTGACGTCGTTGAGCCACCCGTTCGTCCCCGAGACCTGCTTGGTCCATTTCACGCCGTCCGGGGAGGTCAGGATGGTGCCGTTATACCCCACCGCCACGAAGATGCCGTTGCCGTAGGTGACGCCATTGAGCCCGTTCTCCATCCACGAGACCTGCTTGGTCCATTTCACGCTGTCCCGGGAGGTCAGGATGGTGCCGAGGGTCCCCACCGCCACGAAGGTGCCGTTGCCGTAGGTGACGCCCCTGAGATGGTTCTCCGTCCCCGAGACCCGCTCGGTCCAGTTCACGCCGTCCGGGGAGGTCAGGATGGTGCCGAGGGTCCCCACCGCCACGAAGGTGCCGTTGCCGTAGGTGACGTCAAAGAGAGGGTTCTTCGTCCCCGAGACCTGCTGGGTCCATTTCACGCCGTCCGGGGAGGTCAGGATGGTGCCGTCCTCCCCCACCGCCACGAAGATGCCGTTGCCGTAGGTGACGCCACCAAGATGGTTCTCCGTCCCCGAGACCTGCTTGGTCCATTTCACGCCGTCCCGGGAGGTCAGGATGGTGCCGTTCAATCCCACCGCCACGAAGATGCCGTTGCCGTAGGTGACGCCACCGAGATAACTCTTCGTCCCCGAGTTCCGCTTGGTCCATTTCACGCCGTTCGGGGAGGTCAGGATGGTGCCGTCCCATCCCACCGCCACGAAGGTGCCGTTGCCGTAGGTGACGTCGTTGAGCCACCCGTTCGTCCCCGAGACCTGCTTGGTCCATTTCACGCCGTCCCGGGAGGTCAGGATGATGCCTCTCACCTCATCATCTGCAATGCCTCCCACCGCCACGAAGATGCCGTTGCCGTAGGTGACGCCATAGAGATCACTCTTCGTCCCCGGGTCCTGCTTGGTCCATTTCACGCCGTCCCGGGAGGTCAGGATGGTGCCGAAATGCCCCACCGCCACGAAGATGCCGTTGCCGTAGGTGACGCCCTCGAGCCGCTCGTCCGTCCCCGAGACCCGCTTGGTCCAGTTCACGCCGTCCCGGGAGGTCAGGATGGTGCCGTTCAATCCCACCGCCACGAAGGTGCCGTTGCCGTAGGTGACGCCATAGAGGTGCGGGAACCACCCCGATCTCCGGACGGTCCAGCTCGTCCCCGCCCCGCTGGGGCGAGAAAAGGTGCTTACCGATAACAGGACCGCAAGGAGCAAAAAGGCTCCTAGCTGTGACAGTTTGTTTCCGACCATCAAGACCACCTCCTACGCTCTCCATTTTGCCCGAGCGTTGGGCAACTCATATTTTGTCACGTCGCATTCCCGTCGTCAACCCCAAAGCAGCCCACGCCTTCTCATCGGCTCCCATCTTAGGGGGAGGTCAGAATGGTGCCGTATTCCCCCACCGCTACGAAGATGCCGTTGCCGTAGGTGACGCCATTGAGCCCGTTTTCCATCCCCGAGACCTGCTTGGTCCATTTCACGCCGTCCCGGGAGGTCAGGATGGTGCCGCCAGTCCCCACCGCCACGAAGGTGCCGTTGCCGTAGGTGACGCCAAAGAGAGGGTTCTTCGTCCCCGAGACCTGCTGGGTCCATTTCACGCCGTCCCGAGAGGTCAGGATGGTGCCCAAATACCCCACCGCCACGAAGGTGCCGTTGCCGTAGGTGACGCCATGGAGATGGTTCTTCGTCCCCGAGGTTCGCTTGGTCCATTTCACGCCGTCCGGGGAGGTCAGGATGGTGCCGAGGGTCCCCACCGCCACGAAGGTGCCGTTGCCGTAGGTGACGCCCCAGAGATGGTTCTCCGTTCCCGAGACCCGCTCGGTCCAGTTCACGCCGTCCGGGGAGGTCAGGATGGTGCCGAGGGTCCCCACCGCCACGAAGATGCCGTTGCCGTAGGTGACGCCAAAGAGCTCACTCTTCGTCCCCGAGGTCCGCTCGGTCCAGTTCACGCCGTCCCGGGAGGTCAGGATGACGCCGCTCATGCGCAGGGAGTCCGGGCCGGTGAAGACAACCCTAACCCCAACCGCCACGAAGGTGCCGTTGCCGTAGGTGACGCGCCAGAGATTGTTCTTCGTTCCCGAGACCTGCTTGGTCCATTTCACGCTGTCCCGGGAGGTCAGGATGGTGCCGTTCAATCCCACCGCCACGAAGATGCCGTTGCCGTAGGTGACGCCCCAGAGATGGTTCTCCGTCCCCGAGACCCGCTCGGTCCAGTTCACGCCGTCCGGGGAGGTCAGGATGGTGCCGAAAGCCCCCACCGCCACGAAGGTGCCGTTGCCGTAGGTGACGTCAAAGAGAGGGTTCTTCGTCCCCGAGACCTGCTGGGTCCATTTCACGCCGTCCCGAGAGGTCAGGATGGTGCCTCTCACCTCACCATCTGCAATGCCCCCCACCGCCACGAAGATGCCGTTGCCGTAGGTGACGCCAAAGAGAGGGTTCTCCAAGACCCGCTCGGTCCATTTCACGCCGTCCCGGGAGGTCAGGATGGTGCCTCTCACCTCACCTTCTCCAGTCCTCCCCACCGCCACGAAGATGCCGTTGCCGTAGGTGACGCCAAAGAGCTCACTCTTCGTCCCCGAGACCTGCTTGGTCCATTTCACGCCGTCCGGGGAGGTCAGGATGGTGCCGTCCCATCCCACCGCCACGAAGATGCCGTTGCCGTAGGTGACGCCATTGAGATCACTCTTCGTCCCCGAGACCCGCTTGGTCCATTTCACGCCGTCCGGGGAGGTCAGGATGGTGCCGCCATCTCCCACCGCCACGAAGGTGCCGTTGCCGTAGGTGACGCCACCGAGATGGTTCTCCGTTCCCGAGACCTGCTTGGTCCATTTCACGCCGTCCGGGGAGGTTAGGATGGTGCCGCCGGCCCCCACCGCCACGAAGGTGCCGTTGCCGTAGGTGACGTCCCAGAGATCTTCCTTCGTCCCCGAGTCCTGCTTGGTCCATTTCACGCCGTCCCGGGAGGTCAGGATGGTGCCGTTCAATCCCACCGCCACGAAGGTGCCGTTGCCGTAGGTGACGCCATTGAGGTGCGGGAACCCCCCCGATCTCCGGACGGTCCAGCTCGTCCCCGCCCCGCTGGGGCGAGAAAAGGCGCTTACCAATAACAGGACCGCAAGGAGCAAAAAGGCTCCTAGCTGTGACAGTTTGTTTCTGACCATCAAGCCCACCTCCTACGCTCTCCATTTTGCCCGAGCGTTGGGCAATCAGGACTTTGTCACGTCGCATTCCCGTCGTCAACCCCAAAGCAGCCCACGCCTTCTCATCGGCTCCCATCTTAGGGGGCTACCAATCATTGTAGCGTGCCTCATTAGCAAACGAGCCTTAAGCAGGCTATGGCGGCGTTTGCGTCACGCTGATTTGGTTTAACTTCTTGCGAAGGTGGGGTAGTGCGGAACTTTCATCAGCAGATGAGCTAGGAGGGTCTCAAACTCACGCGGGAAAATCAATGACACTTCCAATCCCCGCTTCTGCAAGGCATTGAGGCGATCGTACCACCGCAAGAAGTCCAGGGGGGTCAAGGCGGTTAATTCGTCCCACCCGCAAAGCAAGACGCCCCAGCGCGGGGTTGGGCTGTCTTCCAACAAGTCCACTTCATCGCCGTGAAAGCGACATCCAAAACGGTGAGGGATACCCAACCGCTTCAATTCATTCGAAACTTGTCGGGCAAAACGACGTTCGCCACCCATGTCTGTGTGTAAAGTTATGAGTTTGGCGCGGAGTAACTTTTTCGTGAGGACAAGAGATTTTTCAAAAGCGGGGCTGACCAAAATGACCAGTTGCCGCCGAGTACGGGTGATGGCGACATTGAACAGGTTGGGGAATTCCACCCACTGCCGCTCGCTGCCTTTAGCGTTATCTCCGGCGACCGTCGCAAACACGAGGTAGTCCACTTCGCTTCCTTGAAACCGGTGGGCGGTGCCGATGACGAGTTCCTGTCGCTCCAATCGATTCTTCAAAGGGGCGTAGGTGGGATTGCTGTGCAACTCTTTCAACACATCATTTACGAAGGCTCGGTAGGGGGCAACCAAACCGATGGTGTGGTTTGGGTGCTTGCTTATCCATTCCAGCAACTGCTTCAAGGCGGCGAGAACTTGCTCTCGGTTCGTCAGGCTGCGGTTAACACCCCGTCGGGAATGATTTCCTGAAACACGCACGAGCTTAACAGGTTCGCTCTCTTGACAATTGGTGTGAATACGCAAGCGGCCGACATAAAAGGTTTCGTTGGAGAAAGCAATGATGGGAGGGGGACATCGGAAGTGGTCAGTCAGCCAGAAGGTTTCACCGTCCACTAACTGCTGCATGAGGGAGAAGGCGGAGACGCCAAAATGGGCTTCAAAAAGGGTGCCGTTGCGGGAACGCAAGGAAGGTGCTCCGTCTACCTTCTTCCAGCGTTCTTTCGTCACATGGTCTAACTGCTTTGGGTCGCCGACGATGATCACCCGTTTAGCGCGGTAAAGGAGAGGCAGCAAGGAAGCAGGGTCGCAAGAGGAGGCTTCGTCTATGATAAGCGTGTCCACCATGCTCGGTTGCAGGGGCAGATTTTGTCCGACGGACAAAGTGGTGAGGGCGAGGGGGAAGCCCGCTTGGGCAAGCTGAGCGAAGGCACAGAGACGAGCCTTTTGGTCGTCCAAAGCCATCATCAACTCTCGCAGCAGATGGCGGGAGCGTTGCAGAAGGAGTGTCAACCGTTCCCAAAGGGCAGCGATTTGAGCGAGGCGAATTTGGGGCAACCATTGCTCTTGCCACTCCTTCCAAAACCGCTCTAACTCGTCCCAATCGTTTCGCAACTTTTGCCAGCGCTTCTCTCCCCGCAGAAGCCACCACCACACATCCCACCAAAAGCGGTGCCACCGATTGTCAACGGGACGCAAGCCGAACGGCTTCAGTCGTTTCGCTTGTTGGGCAATGCTTTGACAGAGATGTTCCATGCGGTAGGCAATTTGAAGGCATTCCTTCCTAGCATCAGTAAGACGGCGAGGTGAACGAAGTTGGGAAAGATGGGCGAACAATTCGCCTTCCGCTTGCCACTTTTCCCACTCTATCATTTCCGCGAGGGTCTGCGCCAATTGGGTGCGGACCTGCTCGTTGCCCGTCCGCAACACGCTCCCCTTCCCCATCAACCTTTCCGCCAACTCCACAGCCGCATCCACTGCCCGATTGATGCGACTGGCTAACAACACTGATTTTCCTTCAAGAAAGTGCTGGATGATGAGCCCGACAATCACGCGAGTTTTCCCTGTGCCTGGCGGTCCAGTGATGACAGTGATGGGTTGACAGAAAGTGTGAGCGAGAGTGATGGCTTGACTGAGGGTGGGGCAGATAGGATTTGCTATCGCCCAGAGGATGTCGCTAAAGGACGGTGAATAGGACCTTGGGGGCGCGTGGAGAAAGGAGAGGACCGTTCCTGACAGTGTGGCAGTGCGCAACTCTTTCAATTCATCCACCAATGCGCGGTCGTAGCTGGGTTCTCCGATGACCCAAAACCCTGCTAGAGCGAGAATGGCAGGCGGTTCAATTTCCGACAAGCGATGGGGCGGTACAAAACGCACTTCCTCGCCAGGCAGAAGGTTAAGGACGGTTTGGCGAAGGGCGAGAGGGCCTTGGCGGGCGGCATGCTCCAGTTGTGCCCGCACCGTTTGCAAGTCATCGGGGACGGAGAACCATCTCCTTGGCGTCACCTACGGCAACGGCATCTTCGTGGCGGTGGGGGGCATTATTGGAGATGGTGAGGTGAGTGGCACCATCCTGACCTCCCGGGACGGCGTGAAATGGA
>Ga0209993_10009_pt1 | contig 38026 bp, 32 predicted proteins | sample Antgeofumaro1A2A_FD_188082 | JGI IMG/M metagenome (GOLD analysis project Ga0209993, IMG submission 188082) | Geothermal fumarole subsurface microbial communities from Mt. Erebus, Antarctica - 1A2A (SPAdes) (version 2) | ecosystem: Environmental > Terrestrial > Volcanic > Fumaroles | place...
GCACCGCGTCTTCCTCGCCTACCAAGCCCGTTTGCAAGCCCTTCGTCAAGATTCCCGTTTCCGCTACTTACTCGTCTTCCGCAACTACGGACTGCAAGCGGGAGCGTCTTTAGCCCATCCCCATTCGCAAATTATCGCCTTGCCCATCGTCCCACAATTGCCCAAAGAGAAGTTGACGGCTGCTCGTCGCTATTACTTGGAGAAGGAGCGTTGCCTCTTTTGCGACCTCCTCTTTCAGGAGCAAGAATTACGAAATCGGGTCGTTTGGGAAAGCGAGCGCATCATCGTGCTATCCCCCTTTGCTGCCCGCTTCCCTTACGAACTGCACTTTTTCCCAAAGGGGCACAACCACGACTTCGCTTCCGAGATGGAGAGCGTGCTCTTAGACTTGGCCATTGTGATGAAGCGAGTCTTGATGGCGTTGAAGAAGTTATTGGGGCAAGCGGCTTACAACTTGGTGCTCCAAACCGCGCCGAATCCCGTTCCGCGACCGGGGCATCCCGACTACTGGGGCACTTTGCCCTACGATTACCACTGGCATCTGGAATTTCTGCCCCGGCTCACCCGCGTGGCAGGCTTTGAATGGGGCACCGGCTTTTTCATCAACCCTGTCGCTCCAGAAGCGGCAGCAGAAGTGTTGCGGGAAACTTTGTCCGCCCTCTGAAAGGGAGGAAGACACCAAAAGCCAACGGAGGAGAAAGCATGGTGGACACAAAGCGCATAACGGAAGAGTTGGCACAACATCTTGTCGCCCAATGGTTTCAGGAGTTGCAAGACCGCCACATCGTCTCGCCCCCAACGGTCTTTTTGCACGAAGTGACCGTTCAGACCATCGCCTCTTTGTTGGAGAGTTTGCAACGCCCCGACTGGAAAGAAGCATCCCTTCCCACCCTTCGGGTTTTGCGCTTTCTGGCAGACCAGTTGGATTTCCCACTGGAGCAAGCGTTGGAAGTGTTTCTTCGGCTGCGTCGGCATGTGGTGATAGCCCTCGCGAAGCTCTTCACCCTCCAACAGCAAGGACAGAGCGAGCGGCAAGCCAGTTTTGAGACCACGCCCGAATCGCTCGCACCGTTCTTGACAGAAGCCCATGAGCGGGTGGATTGGGTTTTTGACGAAGGGATTTTGCGGTTGACCACTGACCGCCAAAGGTCTGCCCAAACCCAATGGGAATGGACGCACCAAAAATATCGCACTTTCTTTGAGCAAGCCTCTGATGCCTTCTTGCTCATTCGGATGGACGATGTTGGCACCATCGTGGAAGCCAACCCCGCTGCCGAGCGACTGACCGGTTACCCGCTTTCAGAGTTAGTGGGTCTTTCTGCCCTCGCCCTTGCCCCAAAGGAAGAGTGGGAGCGCTATCAAAAGGCATTGGGACAGTTGCGGCGCACAGGGCATGCCCGCCTTTCTGGTATCGGGTTGAAGCGAAAGGACGGAGTGGCTGTCTTCGTGGATTTGAGCACTTCCTTGCTGGAAATAGAGAACCAAGCCTTTGCCCTTTGCATTGCCCGCGATGTGACAGAGCAACTCCGATTGCAACGGCGCTTGGAAGCCGTCGTCGCTCATCGGACAAAGGAACTGGCGGAAGCCTTAGAGCGAGAGCGCATCCGCGCCGCTCAAATGGCAGTGTTGGCGCAAATCGCCGCTGAAGCCTTGGAAGCCGTGAGGGAAGAAGCCATCTACCACGCCACCGCCAATGCTTTGCAAGAACATTTGCACCTCCACAATGTCGCCCTCTTCGCTTACGACCCTGACCGACACGAACTGATTTTGAAAGCCTGTCAAGGCGCTTACAAGGAAGTGTGGGGTGAGGCTTACCGTCAGTCAGCGGACGTGGGCTTGCTTTCTGTGGCGGTCCGAACGGGAGAACCTGTTTTGGTCAACGATGTTTCCCGCCATCCAGACTACTACCAAGCCACCCCTGTTGAGCGCGCGACGCAATCGGAATTGGTGGTGCCCATCAAACTTCACGGCACCCTCATTGGCGTGTTAGACTTGCAAGCCCTCCAAAAGGACGCCTTTGACCAACAAGATTTGCAGATGGCACAAACTGTTGCCGATTTCGTCGCCCACGCCTTAGATGCCATCGCCCACTTTAACCGCGTCCGCATGTTGCAAGAGCTCAGCGAGCAAATTGTGGAGAACCTCCCTTACGCGGTCGCCCTGTTGGATGAGAGGGGGAAGGTCATTTTGGCGAACGAGCAGTTTTGCCGAGGGGTTTGTCGGCTGATACCTTCGGAAGCGGTAGGGCAGCACTGGAAAGACATTTTTCCCGAGAAGTTGCAACAGGCTATCCAAGGACAACCATTTCCACCATTGGAAAAAGCCATCGTGGAAGCCTTAGAGCACCAGCAGGATTTCTTCTACCCCGAAGTGCCTTACGATGACCTTTGGGTAGACATACGGGTCATCCCCATCAGAGGGGGACAGCGGCGGGTGATGTTGCACCTTCGGGATGCTTCTTTGCGGGTGCGGCGAATTTACCAACTGGAGACGCTGATGGCGATTGCCCAAGCCATGGAAAGCACCTATGAAATCAATCGCCTCCTCCATGCTATCCTAACCGCTGCCACGGCAGGACCAGGGTTGGGGTTCAACCGCGCCATTTTGTTCCTCGTGGACAAATCAGCGGAAGTGTTGAAGGTAGCGATGGCGGTTGGTCCCCTCACGGCGGAGGAAGCCTATGCCACCTGGGCTCGCTTGGCAGCCGAGCGAAAAACTCTTTGGGACTTCTTGCGAGAATATCCAGGTGACGAAGCCGTGCAGCAAACCCCCTTGATGCAAGCAGTGCGGGACATCACGGTGCCCCTGAGCGACGAGAATTTGTTGACCCACTGTCTGCGCTATCACGAACCTTTGCGCATCCCTCACCCTCTTGCCGAAGAGCGCCTTCCAGAACGGTTGCGGGCATTGTTAGGTGATGCGGAGGCAATTTGCGTGCCGCTGGTGACGCAAGATGAATGGCTGGGCACAATTGTCGCCGATAACGCTTTCAGCCGCCACCCTATTACGAAAGAGGCGGCGCGGCTGTTGCGGTTATTTGCGTCATCCGCCAGCGTAGCATTGCGGAATGCGCAATTGATTTCGGAATTGAAAGCCGCCTTGGAACGAGAGCAACGGATGCGCGAGCAATTGGTTCACTCGGAACGGTTAGCCGCCATTGGGGAATTAGCCGCAAAAATTGCCCACGATATTCGCTCCCCCCTTGTGACCATCGGCGGCTACGCCCGCCAGTTGCAACGGCATCCCAATGATCCAGAGCGAGTGCAACGCAATACCCAAATTATCGTGGACGAAGTGGAACGGTTAGAGCGCCATTTGCGCGACTTGTTAGACTTTGCCGCTCCTAAGAAACCCCAACCGAAGCGGGTGAACTTAACGGAATTGGTCGCTCGGCTGGCAGACCTTCACCGACCGAGCATGGAAGCAGCGGGAGTGACACTGCATGTGGAAATTTCCCCCGAACCCCTTTTTGCCCAAGTGGACGAACTTCAAATGGAGCGAGTCTTGTTGAATTTGTGGCGTAACGCAGTGGAAGCCATGCCAGAAGGTGGCACCCTCACTGTCCGTCTTTGGCGGGAAGGTGCCACCCTCAAACTGAGCGTCAGCGACACAGGCATGGGCATTGTCCCTGAAGAATTGCCCCACATCTTCAAGCCCTTCTACTCCTCTAAAAACTCTGGCTCAGGTTTGGGGTTAGCCATTTGCAAGAAAATTGTGGACGAACACGGCGGCACTATTGAGGTCACGAGCACGCCCGGAGTCGGCACCACCTTTACCGTCTCCCTTCCCCTCGCCGAGGAAACTGTGGGCAGTTTTCCTGACGCATCTGTCCGCTGACAAGGCGATAAAGTTGACAGGGGCGGATGGGTGGTATGGCGAAGGTCACGCTTTGGAGGTGAGCCGCAATGGCAAAGGCACGGATTTTGGTTGTGGAAGACGATGATAAGCAACGGCAACTGTATTGTGAGGAATTGACTGCCGCCGGCTATGCCACTTTGGAGGCGCGGAGCGCTCAGGAGGCGGAAGAACTTCTCAGCCACGAGCAAATTGACCTCATCGTTCTGGACATTAACATGCCAGGCATTTCTGGCTTGGAACTTTTGCCCCGCATCCACGAAATTCACCCCGGAATGCCCGTCATCATCCACACCGCCTACGGCAGTTACCGCGACGACTTCATCAGTTGGCTCGCCGACATGTTCATTGTCAAGTCCCCCGATGCGGGTGGATTGTTGGAAGCAGTGGAAGAACTCCTGAACCGAAAGCGCGGGGTGACCTTGGGACAATGAGAACAGAGAGTGCGTTGGCGCAGACGCTGGCAATGGTCTTAGCCGGCGGGGTAGGGGAGCGCCTTTACCCTTTGACGAAAGCGAAGGCAAAACCGGCTGTCCCTTTCGGCGGGATTTACCGCATCATTGACTTCACCCTCTCCAACTGCTTGCATTCAGGGGTGCGTCGGATTTTCGTCTTAACCCAACACAAGTCGCTCCCTTTAGACCGCCACCTTTGGCAAGGCTGGAGTTTCCTCTTTCGCACTGAGTTGGGGGAGTTCTTGGTGACCGTCCCGCCCCAACAACGGTTAGTCCGCGAGTGGTATCGCGGGACTGCCGATGCCGTTTTCCAAAACATTGACTTGCTGTCCCACGAGCGTCCCCGTTTCGTGCTCATCTTGGCGGGCGACCATGTATATCGCATGGACTACCGCACCCTTTTGCAGTTTCACTTGGCAAAAAACGCTGCCGTCACTATCGCATGCACCACCGTGCCTGTCCATGACGCCTCTCGGTTCGGGGTGATGGAAGTGGATGCTGACGACCGCATCGTCGGGTTTGAGGAGAAACCGCCCCACCCTAAACCTTTGCCCGACAACCCCAATGTTGCCCTCATTTCTATGGGCATCTACCTGTTCAATACGGAAACTCTTGTCCGCGCTGTCATCCAAGACGCCAAGCGAAGGGACAGCCACCACGATTTCGGCAAAAATGTCATCCCCGCCTTGGTAGCGCAAGGGGAGCGCGTTTTTGCCTTCAACATCCGCAAGTGGCTTCCCCCCTCCTTCCACTACTGGCAAGACATCGGCACCCTTGACAGTTACTACGAAGCCCATATGGAATTGCTGCACCCTGACCCACCGTTTGCCTTGCACGACGAATTTGGGGCAATCCGCACCTACCTTCCCCCTCTGCCTCCTGCCCTTTTAAGAAGTCATGCGGCAGTGCGCCAAAGTTTCCTTTCGCCCGGCTGTGTTGTGGAAGATGGGGCGGTAGTGGAAAACTGTCTCCTTTCGCCCGGGGTGCGCATCGGGAAAGAAGCGGTTGTCCGCCACTGTATTTTGCTCCCCCGCGTTTTCGTCGGACGAGGGGCGCATTTGGAACGAGTGATCGCAGATGAAGAGGTGAACCTTCCCGATGGGGAGCAAATCGGAATTGACCTTGAACGCGACCTTAGACGGTTCACCGTAACCGAGAAAGGTGTCGTCATTGTCCCTACGGGTTTTGTCTTTTGACGGCTTTCAAGGCGAGGCAGGCAACCCTCCACTCCCTTCGGGCAGCCGGAGGGGCAATCGGATATAGAAAGTGGTGCCTTTGCCCAATTCACTTTCCACCCAGATGCGACCGCCATGGGCGTCCACCACATTCTTGACAATGCGTGTCCCCAAGCCTGTGCCGCCGGGTTTGGTGGAGATGGCTTGGTCGGTGAACAAGCGTTGCCGCACTTCTTCAGGCATCCCGCGTCCCGTGTCGGCAACTTCTATGCCCAAGTAATTGCCTTCTGGAAACTCCCCGTCCCGCTTCACATAAAGGCGTACCGTCACCGAACCGCCCGTTGGGGTTTCTGGGATGGCGTTGTTGACGAGGTTGTAAAGAGCGTTATAGAGCCGTTTGGGATCAAGAAGGACAAGGGGCATTTCTTCCGACGCTTCAAGGCGCAACGCTATCCCTTGTTGTTCCGCCACCGGTTTAAGGGCCGAGAGCACTTTGCTGGCGACTTCATTGACATTGGTGGGCACGAAATGGGGCGGAGCAATCACTCCTTTCACCGCATCGGAAATTTCCCGAACCCGCTCCTGAATTTGGGCTGCCCCCTCCTCCATCATTTGCACGGCTTCCTCAAAGAAGGTACTGAAGCCTCGCATCGCTTCCCTCAAGCGTTGCTCTGTCGCCTCATCCCTGCGTTGCTGCCATTGCTCAAAGGCTTCCTTCCACCCCCTGTAGAAGAGCGCCAAAGTTTCTATTGTGGCGAGGATAGGCGTGAGCATGTTCTTGATGTCGTGGCTGATATCGCCCAAAAGGCGAGCGATGATGGCGAGGCGATGCTCCTCTTGAAGCCGCACCATTTCAATAGCGGTGCCCGCCAGTGTCGCCACGATGGTGAGAGTTTCCAAGTCAAACTCGTCAAAATTTCTATCCCGCTTGTTAAGGGCTTGCAGCACGCCGATGGGTTTGCCTTCTATGTCGCGCAAGGGAACAGTCACCATATTGCGGGTTCGGTAGCCAGTCTTCTCATCCACTTCCTTCAGGTAGTGCTCCTCTCGCCGCACATCTTCGGAGATTTTGGGCCGCCCTGTTTGAAACACTTCCCCCGCCACGCCCTTATCAGCGGGAATTTCCATTCCTGTCAACTCAGCGGCTTTCTCGCCCACAACATACCGAAACACTAAAGTGTTATTGGCAGGGTTGTAGAGGTAGAGGGTGCCGGCATCGGCATTAACAACCTCCAAGGACACCTGCAAAGTCTCCATAAGCAACTCATCCAAACTGGAAGCCGTCATCCCCGATTTGGCCCGACTGTAAAGGGCGGAGGTGATGCGGAAGACGGCATCCAGTTGCCGATTGCGTTCTTCTAACTCTCGGAGCAGTTCCTCGCTCATCTCCCTCACTGGGACTTTAGTCCCCGACGAAGATTTTTGGGCGCTTCGGTGGCATTCACTCGCAACCGCAAAGGATTTCGTTCGCCGCCGACAGGACAAGGAGGCGCCCGCAACGCCAGCAGCGGGCAAAGGCTTTGCGTCCTCCCACTTCCACAACAACGGCGCGCCCTGTGATCACTGCTTCCGTTTCTTGACGGAATTGAAGCCACGAAGAGTTTTGCCACCGATAGGCTTCCACAATGAGAGGGATGTCCGCTTGCTGCAAAACGGGTGCCAATAAATCCCATGGCACCGTCCCGTAGCCCGGCGGCAAATGCAAATCGCGGGACTTATCGTTGTCAGCGAGGTGGTAAGTGGCGATGGAGGGCGCCACGCTTTCTAACCACAAGTAGACATTGCCGGCAATGTGCGCGTGCCCAGTGTCAAAACATAACCGTAGGTGAGGGGAGAAGTAAGCAGCAAGGAAGCCGCTCAACTCTGCTGGGTCTGCCCCGATGGCAGCCTCAGGGAGCATGTTTTCCACTGCCAAAGTGAGCCCTAACTCTTCGGCAAACGGTAACAATTCGTCAAGACTTTCCCGCAACCAATCCCACCCCCGCTCCCTTTCCGTTCGGGGTGCGCTGGCTGGGTGAATGACCAGTATCCCTGCCCCCACACGGGCAGTCCGCTCCATGACGAACTTGTGATACTCCACCGCCCGCCGCCGCACTTTTTCCTCAGGATGGGCGAGGTTGTGTTGTCCCCCAAAGGGAGCATGAACTGCCCAAAAGCGAATTCCCGCATCCCGAAACATTTGCGCCCATCTGTCCAACACCCGCACGGGGTTCTCTACCAGCGAGGGGTAGTCGCACTCAATGGCTGTCAACCCTGCTTGCTGCCACGCTTTCAAGTCATCTTCTAATGTTGTCCACTCTATCCGACCGACAGCCACGCCTATTTCCATCACTTTCACCCCATTCGCAACTTCTCCAACACTGCATCAGGGTTGCCGAACATTTTAGCATCCTCCACCTTTGCTCGTCCCTGTTCCCTTCAGCGCGCAGTCACACAATGGGATTGGACAGGGAGAGGGTTGCTACAATAAAGGCGGAGGGATGAGCATGAAGGGCATCGTGTTGGCAGGCGGTTTAGGGACGAGATTGTATCCGCTCACGAAGGTCACTAACAAGCATTTGCTGCCAATTTACAACAAGCCGATGATTCTCTACCCCCTGGAGGCGCTGGTGCTGGCGGGCATCACGGACATCCTCATTGTTACAGGAGGCGAATGGGCAACGGACTTTGCGCGCCTTTTGGCGGATTTCAAAAGTTACGGCATCCGCAACCTTTATTTCGCCTACCAAGAAAAGCCCCTCGGCATCGCCCACGCCTTGGGGCTGGCGGAGGCGTTTGTCAATGGCGATAAGTGCGTGGTGATTCTGGGCGACAATGTGATTGAGGGCAACATCCTGAAGGCGAAGAAGCGATTTGAGCGAATGGAGCGAGGCGCTTTGGTGTTGCTCAAAGAAGTGCCTGATCCGCAAAATTACGGGTGCCCTGTCTTTGATGAGGCGGGACGAATTGTCCGCATCATTGAAAAGCCCAAAGAACCACCCAGCCCCTACGCTGTCATCGGCATCTACTTTTACGACGCCGAAGTCTTTTCCATCATCAAGACCTTGAAGCCGAGCGAGCGAGGGGAACTGGAAATCACCGATGTCAACAACGCCTATGCTGGGCGGGGGTTGCTTGCCTACGAGTTTTTGGAAGGTTGGTGGGGCGATGCGGGCGCCAGCATTGACGCGTGGCTGTGGGTCAACAATTTGGTCGCTCAAACGAGTGCCAACAAATTGAACCTGTGAGCAGGTGAGGAGCCGATGGGGGAAGGCAAGAAGCGAAAGAACCAAGCCCCAAGGCGAAGAAGATGGGACTTAGAAGCAGTTTTGCCCCAACTGTTGCGGGCAGCCCAAGGGGCGACAGTGCTGAACCTCCTTCCCAGCGCCATCCACGAACTCAACAACGCCCTCAATACGATTTTGGGGTTCGCAGACTTGTGGGGAAGCGACCCCTCCCTCCCCAAAACCTTTCGGGAAGACTTGCAAACTTTGTCAGGTTCAGGGTTGCAGGCACGGGAGCTTTTGACCATCCTTCGTTTCTTCGCGGAAGGGGTGCCAACAGAAGTGCAAGTTGTGCCGGTGGATGTTCGGGAGGTATGCAAGGAGGTGGGCAAGATTTTGGCGGCGGCTTTTCGGCGCCATCGGGCACGGCTCATCCAAAACCTTGAGGAGAATGTGCCGACCATCCTTTCCGACGCTGCCCGATTGCGCTTCATCCTTTCTGCCCTTCTCCAAAACGCCTGTGAAGCCATCGCTCACACGGGGCGCGAGGGACAAATCCGTCTTTCCGTCACCCGCTCTTCAGAAGGAGGCATTACGCTCATTGTGGAGGACGATGGCACAGGCTTTGAGAATGCCGAAGCCTTGACAAATTTCGTCCCCTTTACTACAACAAAGCCAACGGGCAAGGGGGCAGGGTTAGGGCTGTTTTTGGTGCGCCAATTGGTGGAAGACCTTCAAGGGAAGTTGGAAGTCCACAGCACCCCTTCGGGCACCCGAGTCACCATCCACCTCCCTTCCCTTCCGTTGCCGTCTCAGGTTTGAAAGAGGGGCGCAAGGCTGAGATACCGCTCGCCGGTGTCAGGGAAGATGGTGACGATAAGTTGGTCGGGCGAGGCTTCCATCGCGACTTGAACAGCGACATAAGCAGCCGCTCCCGAAGAAATGCCCACGAACAACCCCTCCTCGCTCGCCAACCGTTTCATCATGGCATACGCCTCTTCGTCGGTGACGGTGCGAACTTCGTCAATAATGGACAAATTGAGCACTTCGGGGATAAACCCTGCCCCAATGCCTTGAATGCGGTGAGGACCGGGCTTGCCACCTGAGAGGACAGGTGAAGCCGCCGGCTCCACCGCAATGATGCGCACCGACGGCTTCCGCACCTTCAACACTTCCCCGATGCCCGTAATCGTTCCACCCGTCCCAACGGTTGCCACAACGATGTCCACCTGCCCACCTGTTTGCCGCCAAATTTCTTCCGCCGTCGTGCGACGGTGGATTTCGGGATTGGCAGGATTGGAAAACTGTTGAGGCATGAAAGCGTTGGGGGTATTGCGAACGATTTCCTCCGCCTTCAGGATTGCCCCATACATGCCTTCCGCTTCGGGCGTGAGCACCACTTCCGCCCCCAAACTTTCCAAGATGTAGCGGCGCTCCAAACTCATCATTTCGGGCATCACGATGATGCACCGATACCCCTTTGCGGCACACACCATCGCCAGCCCAATCCCCGTGTTGCCGCTGGTCGGCTCCACAATGACCGATTTTCCGGGCTCAATTAAGCCTGCTCGCTCCGCCGCTTCAATCATGCTCAAGGCAATGCGGTCTTTCACACTCCCGCCCGGATTGAACATCTCCAGTTTGGCGTAGACAGAAGCCGCGTTAGGCGGAACCACCCGATTGAGCCGCACCATCGGGGTGTCCCCAATCAATTCGCACACACTATCTGCCACCTTGTAAGCAGGTGTCAGGCGCTTGGAAAGACGCTTCTTGGTCGCAGCGGTTTTCGCTTTCGGCATTCCCATCACCCTTACCTAAGAAGTTTTGGGGTCAGCCGATAACATTTTGCGGCAAAATGGGGGCAAGACAACGGTAGGAACTGTCAACCAACGAATAGTTGCGCTACCATTGAAAATGCGGTCATTCAACTGCTGATGGAAGGGGGCGGGAGAATGCCCTTTTTTCACTACCGCACGCTGGACGAACTGACCGAAGAGGTGCAACGGCTTGGCGTGGAAGAGCACATTCGGTTTGCCGATACAGTGCAGGAGTTGTTGCGACCCGTCCGAGTGGATGGACGAGAGTTATGGAACGCTTTCGGCTACCACCCGATGGAAGGGTGCGACGGCACACCCAACGGGCGACCCAGTGCTTTGACTTGGCGCCGCTACGAACGGTTTGCTGCCGGTGGCGGTGCGCTCCTTTGGTTTGAAGCCACCGCTGTCCTCCCAGAAGGGCGCGCTAACCCACGCCAATTGTGCCTGACCGAAAAAACCGCCAAGGACTTTGAAGCCTTGCTCCAAAGGGTGCGCCAAGTGCACAAGGAAGTCTTCGGGGAGGAGCGGATTTTGTGTGGAATCCAATTGACCCATTCGGGACGCTATTGCTTTGAACACCCTGTCATTGCCTACCATGACCCAGCCCTTGACAAAAAGCGGGGCATCCCTTCCGACTATCCCGTCATCGGTGATGACGAGTTGGATGCGTTGCAAGACGCCTTCGTAAGTGCCGCCTTGCTGGCGTGGAAAATTGGCTTTGACTTCGTGGACATCAAACAGTGCCACCGCTATTTGCTCAACGAACTATTGGCAGCCAAAACCCGAAAGGGCAAGTATGGGGGCAGTTTGGAAAACCGCACCCGATTTGCCCGTGAAGTCATTTTGCGCCTTCGGGAAGAAACGCGGGGCGAACTCCTTATCGCTTCCCGATTGAACGCCTATGACGGTCCGGCTTTTGACGAGCGAGGAAAGCCGATGGAGTATCCGAAACCGTTCCTTTACGGCTTTGGGTGCGACGAGCGAGAACCATTACAAATGGACTTGACAGAGCCGATTTTATGGGCGAGAGAGATGGCTGAGTTGGGTGTTCGGCTCATCAATGTGACGATGGGCAACCCATATGCCAACCCGCATATCGGTCGCCCCTTTGATAAGCCCCCCATTGACGGTTATGAACCGCCGGAGCATCCGCTTGTCGGCGTTGCCCGTCACTTCGCCGTAACGGCTGCTCTCAAACAAACCGTTGGGGAGAAGGCACTGGTGGTCGGCACTGGCTATAGTTTCTTGCGCCAATTTTTGCCGTTAGCGGGTGAAGCCAATAAGCGGGCGGGAAAAGTAGACATCGTGGCAGTCGGTCGCGGAGCAATTGCCTACCCCGACTATGTGCGGGATTTGTTGGAAAAGGGCACTTTACAGGTGAACAAGGTTTGCCTTGCCGTCAGTTTCTGCACCACTTTGATGCGCACGAAGGCTCACCCCCTTGGACAAGCGCCAACAGGTTGTGTGCCCCGTGACCCCATCTACGCCAAGTTGTATCAGCGGTTGGGCTTAAAGTAAGTCGTCTGCGCCAGCAAGGCAAGTTTGTTAAGCCAATGCTTTACAAAACTGGGAAAGGGCGCTACAATAGCGGCGGACTTTGTTCACTTCGTCAGCAGGAGGGCGAAGGAAAATGGCGATTGCGATGCTGAAACCAGAGCGCGAAAGCAAGCTCACTCACCCGCTCTTACACCTTTTGCGGGGTACCCAGCAAGTCTTCCAGAAGGGTGAAGCCCTTTTTCTAGAGGGTGACCCACCCCAGTGGCTCTACCTGATAGAGCAGGGCAAGGTAATTTTGTCCAAGGAGTTACCTTCGGGCAGCAAAACCATCATTGCCGTTCGCGTCCCCGGCGAATTGGTGGGGGAAGTTGCCGTATTTGACGGACGACCTTACGACACCGATGCCGTTGCTCTTACTTCTGTGGTCGCTTTCCGGTTCCCCCGCGAAGCCTTCCTTCGGGCACTCCGCACTCATCCGTCGTTGGCGGAGCACATTATCGCTAATTTAGCCGGGCGCCTGCGCCAAGCGCAGGAAGCCATTTGTCTCCTCTGCACCCAACGGGTAGAGAAACGGCTGGCAGCGTTGATTTTGGCGCTCCTTGGGCGCTTCGGGGTGCGTACGGAAGAAGGCATTGTCCTTGACAGTAGTTTCAGCCGCTACGACTTGGCGGCAATGGCGGGGACGACGGTGGAAACGACGGTGCGGACGCTGAGCGCTTGGGCGCAACAGGGCATCATCAAAAAGCACCGCCGCCAAATTGTCATTGTGGACATCCGCCGCCTTGCCCAAATCGCCCGCGAGCCATAGTGCCCCCTTTCCAAAGGCTATGAAACGGGGGACATGAGCCGCCACAAATATGTTAAGCCATGCCTTTACAAATGGGAGCAGTCGGTTTATAATGGGAGCGACGCAACAAGGCAGTAAAGGTGGCGACCCCAATGGAGGCAAAGTTGGCTCAAAACCTGTCACCGACGCGGGAAAAGATACTGCACCTGCTTAAAGAGTGGGGGAAGGGGACAGCGACTCAGTTGAGCAAGGCGCTGGGTATTAGCCGCATCGCTGTTCACCAACACTTGGCTTGGTTGAAAGCGCATGGATTGGTATCTGTCTCCGTTGAACGAAAAGGGAGCGGGAGACCGGCGGAAGTTTTCACCTTGACGGAAAAAGCCCAAGAGCAATTTTTCCCGCGCCATTACGACTTGTTAGCCGTGACGGTCTTGGAGGAGGTTGCTTCTGAGTTTGGGGATGAGTTCGTGCACAAATTATTTCGTCATTTCCGAGAGCGTTGGCGAGAACGATTGCGTGGGTCCTCCAAAAGCCTTCGCCAACGGGTGCGCGATTTAGCGAATTTGCTGGCGGAAGAGGGCTATCTGGCGCGATGGGAAGAGACACCTAAAGGGTTCATTTTGTCGTTGCCCAATTGCCCCATCGCCCAAGTCGCCAAGCGCTTCCAACACGCTTGTGTTTCGGAAGTGGAATTGCTGACAGACATCTTGGGGGCACCTGTCGTGCGCCAATGTCACCAAGTGAGCGGCGATGCATGCTGCCGCTACTTCGTCGCAAAGCCGAAAAGCCGTTCCAAATCCTTGCGTGAGGAGGTCAACCACTGATGAAGGAAGCCTTAGAAATCCGAAACTTGCGAGTTGCCGTTGACGGGCGGGAAATTCTCAAGGGTGTCAATTTGGTGGTGCCTAAAGGAGAAATTCACGCCATGATGGGTCCCAATGGGTCGGGGAAAAGCACCTTAGCCCAAACCCTTCTGGGGCATCCCCGCTACGAAGTGCTGGAGGGGGAAGTCCTTTGGAAGGGGCAGAACATTTTGGAACTTTCTCCCGACGAGCGCGCTAAGTTGGGGCTCTTCTTGGCGTTCCAATACCCAGTGGAAATTCCCGGCGTCATCTTGGGCAACTTCCTGCATATCGCCTACCAAGCCGTCAAGGGGAAGGAAATCCCGCTGGGGCAATTCAATCGGTTGCTGATGCAAAAATTGCGCCTTCTGGACATGGACACCAGTTTCATCAGCCGAGGGCTTAACGAGGGCTTCTCAGGCGGCGAGCGCAAGCGGTGTGAAATTCTCCAAATGGCAGTGCTGGAACCAGAGTTCGCCGTCATGGACGAAACGGACTCAGGCTTGGACATTGACGGTGTCCGCATCGTCGCCAACGCCGTCAACAAACTTTACGAGCAATCGGGAGGGCAGATGGGCTTTCTCATCATCACCCACTACTCCCGCATCCTTCGCTACATCAATCCGCTGCACAAAGTCCATGTTATGATGGATGGGCGAGTGGTTTTGTCAGGCGGACCAGATTTGGCGGAGGCGTTGGAAGAGAAAGGCTACGACTGGTTGGAAGAGAAATTGCGCAGCGAAGGCGTTCTGGCGTAACCGCCGAGTGACTTCAAGGAGGGATTCATCATGATGGTAGACCAAGAGAAGGAACTGCGCGAACTGGCAGTTTACAAATACGGTTTCCGCGACGAAGATGCCGAGTATGAGTTCGTCGTCCCGAAGGGCTTGAGCCGCGAAGTAGTGGAAGCCATCTCCCACTATAAGGGCGAGCCTGAATGGATGCGCCGAATCCGGTTACAGGCACTTGAGATTTTCTTCCGAAAACCGATGCCAACATGGGGAGCGGATTTGTCCGCCCTGAACTTTGACGAAATCACCTACTACGCTTCCCCCACAAAGCAAAAAGCCCGCTCGTGGGACGAAGTCCCCGAATACATCAAGCGAACTTACGAGCGGTTAGGAATCCCCGAAGCGGAGCGAAAGTTCCTTGCGGGTGTCGGGGCACAGTATGACTCGGAGGTCGTCTATCACCGCATCCGGGAAGACTTAGAGCGCATGGGTGTCATCTTCGTGGACATGGACACGGCAGTGAGAGAGTATCCCGAGATTGTGCGCCAATACTTCGGGACGGTGATCCCACCGACGGACAACAAGTTCGCCGCCTTAAATACAGCGGTTTGGAGCGGCGGCAGTTTCGTTTATGTGCCAGCGGGCGTGAAAGTGGAAATGCCCTTGCAGGCTTACTTCCGCATTAATGCCCAAAACATCGGTCAGTTTGAGCGCACCCTTATCATCGCCGAAGAGGGAAGTTTCGTGCATTATATTGAAGGTTGCACCGCACCTATTTACTCCACCAACAGCCTGCACAGCGCTGTCGTGGAGTTGATTGCAAAGCCTGGCGCCACCATCCGCTACACGACCTTGCAGAACTGGTCGCACAATGTCTACAACTTGGTCACTAAGCGAGGCATCGCCTACGAGGATGCCAAAATCATCTGGGTTGACGCAAACATTGGAAGTAAAGTGACGATGAAGTATCCGTGCGTTTACATGGTCGGCAAAGGGGCGCGGGGAGAGGTGTTGTCGGTCGCCTTCGCCTCTAACGGTCAACATCAAGATGCAGGCGCTAAGATGATTCACGCCGCTCCTTACACCACCAGCATCATCACCAGCAAGTCCATCAGCATCTTCGGAGGTCGCGCCACTTATCGCGGCATGGTCAAAGTCTATCCCGGCTGCAAAGGGGCAAAGGTGAATGTCCGCTGTGACGCTTTGCTGTTGGACGAAATTTCCCGCACCGACACCTACCCCGTCATGGAGATTGAGGAAGAGGAAGTGGAAGTTGCCCACGAAGCGACCGTCAGCAAAATCGGAGAGGAACAACTCTTCTACCTGCAATCACGCGGCTTGACGGATGACCAAGCTGTCAAGATGATTGTCAACGGCTTCTTCCGCGACTTCGCGAAAGAGTTGCCAATGGAGTACGCCGTTGAGTTCACCCGCTTGATTGAGTTGCAACTGGAAGGTTCTGTCGGGTAACAAAGAAACGCCACCGCCGCATTACAACCGGGCAGGGTGGTGGTCGCTCCGCCGCCCTGTCCGTAAAGCAAAAGGAAGGGTGGAAAGGCACGATGCGCGAACTGGCGAAAGCCCTGCTGCGCCATCCTATTCACGGACCGCTCCTTCGCGCTTTCGCTGCCGAAGAAGATGTTCCCGAACATGTCGCTTTTATGAGCCGTTTAAAAGGGTTGCCAACAGCTGACGTTTTTGTTATCATTCATTTCAGCCATGAAGCTCTCTGACTGGGCGCGCAAGCAGGGAATCAGCTCCGCCTGCGGGCGGCTGTACGGGCGCCGATCGGCCCGGAGCCGGACTAAGCGGGTGCAGGAGGCGATGAGATGCGGGTAATGCAGGCGTTCCGCTTTGAGCTGGACCCCAACCGTGCCACCCGCGTGGCCCTGGCCAAGCACGTGGGCGCCGCCCGCTTCGCCTACAACTGGGGCCTTGCCCGCTGCCTGCAGGCGCTGGAACAAGGCCTGCCTCTTCCCTCTGCGGCCCAGCTCCACAAGGAGTGGAACCGCTGGAAGCGGCAGCATGCCCCCTGGTGGGTGGAGGTGTCCAAGTGCGCGCCGCAGGAGGCCTTCCGTGATCTAGAGCGTGCCTTCCGCAACTGGCGGCAGGGCCGGGCGGGAAGGCCCCGCTTCAAGCGGAAGAAGAGCCTGGACGACAACAAGGCGCGCTTCACCGGCTCCATCCGGGTCTTCCCCCGGCACGTGCAGCTGCCACGCATCGGCAAGGTGCGCACCAAGGAGCGGACGGACAAGCTTTTAGCCCTGCTTTCCGAAGGGGCGGCCCGCATCCTCTCCGCCACCGTCGCCCGCGAGGCCGACCGCTGGTATGTGAGCCTCACCTGCGAGGTGGAGCGGCCCGATCCGGCGCCCCGGGAGGGGGAGCCGGTGGGCGTGGACCTGGGTCTTACATCGTTCCTGGTGCTGTCGGACGGGACGCGGGTGGACGCGCCCAAGCCGCTGGCGAAGGCGCTGCGCCTTCTCCGCCGCCGCTCCCGCCAACTGGCCCGCAAGCAGAAGGGATCAAGGAACCACGCCAAAGCGGCCCTGCGCTTGGCCCGGCTGCACCGCCGGGTGCGGAACTCCCGCCGGGACTTCCTGCACAAGGTCACCACGCGGCTGGCGAAAGCCAAGCCGGTCATCGTGGTGGAGGATCTGGACGTGCGGGGTCTTGGGCGGGGGATGCTTTCCCGGGCCGTGGCCGACGTGGGCTGGGGCACCTTCCGGCAGATGCTGGAGTACAAGACTAGGTGGTACGGATCACAGCTCATCGTGGCGCCGCGGCACTTCCCGTCCACCCGGCGGTGTGCGCGCTGCGGGCAAGTGGGGCCAAGGCTTTCCTTGTCCTGCCGAATTTTTCGCTGCGCGGCATGCGGGCTGGAGTTGAATCGGGACCTGAATGCGGCGCTGAACCTGCGCGCATACGGGCTGGCCGTCCTAAGCGGCCCTACCGGGAGTTCCCCGGGAAGTGACGCCTGTGGAGATCCCTCTGGCGGCGGAACGGCCTTGGGCCGGTCTACGAGCCACGGGTCGAGGAAGCAGGAAGTGGCCGGTCATTTGTTTCGCCTCAAAGGCTGAAATGGATGACTATGAGCCACGGACCGGCAAGTTCCACCCCGCTGAAAATCGGCAAGGCGTGGAAGCCTTGCCCTAAATCCGAACTGACAAACGGAGGTTGGAGGGAATGACGGAATTAGTCGTGCCGACGCAGATAAGTCAAGAGGCACTAGAGTTTCTTGTCGCCCGCAATGGAGAACCCGAGTGGGTTCGGGAAATTCGCTGGCAAGCGTGGGAATGGTTTGAGCAAATCCCCATGCCCACGCCCCGCGATGAAGAATGGCGCCGCACCGATTTGAAAGCCTTTCGGCTTTCCGATTATGCCCCCCTTTCCTTGCCAACTTACGACGGCGTGCCGTCGGTGGACGCCTTGCCGGACGAATTGAAACGCTTCCTTCACCCCGGCGCTGAGGAAAGCAATGTGGTGGGGGTGCTTATCCATCACGGCGCTAAAGCCGTCTTCCGTTGGCTCTCCGAGGAAGCAGAGCGCAAAGGCGTCGTTTTCGCCGACATGGCAACAGCACTGCAACACCATGCCGAACAGGTTCGGCGATACTTGCACCAACTCATCTCACCTTCTGAAACCAAGTTCGTCGCCTTGCATGCTGCCCTGATGAACGCAGGGGCGTTCATTTATGTGCCGCCCCGCGTTCGCTTGGAGTTACCCTTGCACTTGTTCTTCTGGTTAGATGCCGAACGGACTTCGCTCTTTGACCATGTGTTGGTCGTTGCCGACCGAGAAAGTGAGGTCATCGTATTAGCCCACTACGCTTCGCCGCAAGGCGACTTTTCCGCTCTTAGCAGTGGGGCAGTGGAAATTTTTGTGGAACCTAGAGCGAAAGTGCACTTTGTCAGCCTGCAGGAATGGGGCAACCGCGTCTACGACTTCCACTTCGTGCGCGCCCACATCTGCCGTGACGCTTACCTGCGGTGGTGCTTGACCGCCTTTGGCGGAAAACTGTGGCGCATCAACTGCCACAGCCGCTTGGCAGAACCTGGCGCCAGCACAGACATGTTGGGCATGAGCGTTGGGGCAGGCATCCAACAGTTTGACCACCACACTTTCCAAGAGCATGCCGCCCCCTTTTGCCGAAGCGATTTGCTCTTCAAGGTCGTGCTGATGGACCGAGCCAGTTCCATCTATCGGGGCTTGATTAAAGTGCACAAAGGGGCGCAAGGTACGGACGCCTATCAAGCCAACCGCAACTTACTGCTCAGCCCCCGTGCCCGCGCTGACTCCATGCCCCTTTTGGAGATTGAAGCCAACGAAGTCCGCTGCACGCACGGGGCAACCATCGGTCGGGTGGACGAGCAGCAACTTTTCTACCTGATGAGCCGAGGGCTCTCGCGTCGTCAAGCCGAGAAACTCATCGTGGATGGCTTCCTTGCCCCTGTCATTGCCAAAGTGCCCATCAACTGGTTTGCCCAAAAGATGCAGCAACTTCTGGACGCCAAAATGCAGGCGGAAGCCAAACGGTTAGGTTATGCATGAAGTCCATTGACGCTGGAAGTTCACGCCATCGGAGGTTGAGGTCACAATGGGCGAATGGATTCGGGTTGGCAGGAAAGAGGAAATCCCTGTCAACGGCGCGAAAGTCGTGATGGTGGAGGACAGCCGCATCGCCGTCTTCCGTGTCGGCGAGGACGAATTCTATGCCATTGACGATGTTTGCTCGCACGATGAGGCATCACTGTCGGAAGGATGGTTTGCCGACCGTTATGTGATTGAGTGCCCGCGACACGGGGCTTGGTTTGACATCCGAACAGGGAAAGCCTTACGAATGCCTGCCGTGTATCCTGTCAAGACTTATGCCGTCAAAATTGAGGACGACGAGGTTTTCGTGGAATGGATGCCCCCAGAGGCGGAAGAGGAATGGGGCATTAGAGAAAAAGGTTAACTGAGTTGGACGCAAATAGAAACGCTGCGTTGCAGGTTAACTTTTTTAGGGTTTCTTTCGTTGCAAACGATTGGAGTGACCAATCATGATTGCGAAGCCGAAAGTTGCAGCGTTGGATGTGGAGACAATTCGGTGCGATTTCCCAATTTTCACTCGGACGGTACGGGGCAAGCGGCTCATCTATCTTGACAGCGCCGCCACTTCCCAAAAACCGCGTCAAGTCATTGACGCTGAGCGGGCTTTCTACGAGCGCTTTAACGCCAATGTCCACCGAGGTGCCTACCTGATCGCCGAGGAAGCCACCGAAGCATATGAGCGAGCTAGAGAAAAACTTGCCCGCTTCCTGAATGCTCCCTGTAAAGAATGCATCGTGTTCACGCGCGGGACGACGGAAGCCATCAATTTGGTCGCTTACGCGTGGGGTTGGGCGAACTTGAAGGAAGGCGACGAAATTTTGTTAACGGAAATGGAGCATCACAGCAACATCGTCCCTTGGCAATTGATTGCCGAGCGAACGGGGGCGCGCATTAAGGTTGTGCCCATCACCGATGACGGGTATTTAAACATGGAGGCTTTTGAGCGCCTTTTGACGGAGCGGGTGAAGATTGTCGCTGTCACCCATGTGAGCAATGTTTTAGGCACGGTCAACCCCGTAAAGGAGATTTGCCGCAAAGCCCATGAGGCGGGCGCGCTCGTTCTGGTGGATGGTGCGCAAGCAGCCCCTCACCTTCCCGTTGATGTGCAAGAGATCGGTTGCGACTTCTACGCCTTGAGTGGGCACAAGATGCTAGGACCGACAGGGAGCGGCGCTCTTTACGGGCGCAAAGAGTTGCTGGAAGCGATGCCGCCTTTTCTGGGCGGTGGAGAAATGATTCGCACCGTCACTTTTGAGCGCACGACTTTCAACGAAGTGCCCTACAAGTTTGAAGCGGGAACTCCTGCCATTGCTCAAGCCATCGCTTTGGGAGCGGCCGTTGACTACCTGACGGCTATCGGGTTGGAGCACATCCGCGCCCATGAAATTGAACTGATGACTTATGCTTTGGAGTGCTTGCGGGAGGTGGACGGCATCACCATCTATGGTGCTGCGCCACCGGAAAAGCGAGGAGGCGTGATTGCCTTCAACCTTGACGACATCCACCCTCACGACTTGGCGACTTTCCTTGACTCGGAGGGCATTTGTATTCGGGCGGGACACCATTGCGCCCAACCCCTTATGCGGCGCCTTGGGGTCGCCGCCACTGCCCGAGCGAGTTTTTACCTTTACAACACCCCCGACGAGGTGGATGCGTTGGTGGAAGCCTTGTGGAAGGCACGCCAATTTTTCGGCAGACCGTAAAAGGCAATGCGGGTGCTTCAGGTTCCCGTTGAACCTCTGACCGAATCCTCCTTTGCACCTTTCGGGCGCATTGTCAAGGAATTTCACGCCGCCGTTCCCCGCCTTCTGGTTGGAGAAGTAGTCCGCAACCGAATGCGGGTGCGGCGGGTTTCGGTGATAGAGTGGCTGAGTGCCCACTATGATGGTGAGCAAAACATTGTGCCGTGCCAGGCAACGCCCACCGTTTTCGTGGTCGCCTTACCAACCCCGCAGCCAGTCCCCGAAGCCGTTCGGGCTTTCCTGAGCGAAGGCGACGAAGGCGTTTGCCTTGCTATGGGCGTTTGGCACGCTTTCCCCATCCCTGTCACCGTTGACCACGCCCTTTACGATAATGCCCAAGGAAGTCAATGGCACGAGCACACCGTAGAGGTTCATTTGCCCACTCAATATGGTTGCCTTCTGCAAATTGCCCTCCCGACGCTTTAATGCCTTGCCCCTTGAAGGTTTGTGCCAAAATTATGTTGCCCGACCAGAAACTATCCGCTTTGCGTCGGTTGGCGGGTGTTCCAATTTAACGAGGTGTCAACCTGATGCGGCGACCTATGCGATGTGCTGTGGTCTCTTTAGGTTGTCCGAAAAATTTGGTGGACAGCGAGCAGATGTTGGGATGGTTGGTGCAAAACGGGTTCGCTCTGACGACAGAGTTGGAGCGAGCCGATGTCATCATTGTCAATACTTGCGGCTTCCTGCAAGCCGCTGTGCAAGAGAATTTGCGGGAACTGCGACGATTGGCACGATACAAACGGCGGGGGTGCTGTAAAGCCCTTATCGCGACAGGCTGCCTTGTCTCCCGCTATCCCCAATTAGTGGCACAAGCCGTCCCCGAAGTGGACGCCTGCTTGGGTGTCCACGAATTGCACCGAATTGCTGAAGTGACGGCTAAAGCACTGGGACTTGCGGTTCGTCAGCAAGAAGTGTTGGGCGAACCACCTTATGCCTCCCGCATCGTCAGCACGCCCCATTGGTATGCTTACTTGAAAATTGCGGAGGGCTGTGACCGAACTTGCACCTTTTGCGTCATCCCCGCCATTCGCGGTAAGCAGCGAAGCCGTCCGATGGAAGAGTTAGTAGCGGAAGCGGAGGAATTGGTGGCACAAGGCGTTCGCGAACTCATCCTCATTGCCCAAGACACGACCCGCTATGGGGTGGACTTGTATGGCACTCCCGCGCTTCCCGCGTTGGTGCAGCGGTTGGCACAATTGGAGGGGCTCAAATGGCTGCGGTTGCTTTACTGCTATCCAACGGCTGTTTCGGAGCGGCTGATTGAAGTGATGGCAGCCTATCCCCGTGTGGCTCGCTACATTGACATCCCCCTTCAGCACAGTCACCCTGACATCCTGCGGCGGATGGGACGCGGGGGCGACGAGCGCATCTACGCCCGATTGGTGGAAAAACTTCGCACAGCGATGCCTGACATCGCCATCCGCACCACCTTCATCGTTGGCTTTCCCGGCGAGACCGAACACCATTTTGAGCACTTGTTGGAGTTTGTCAAGGCAATGAAGTTTGACCGCGTGGGTGTTTTCGTTTTCTCGCCCGAACCTGGCTCACCCGCTGCCGAGTTTTCCGACCAAGTGCCTTCCGAGGTCGCCGAGGAACGCAAGCACCGCCTGTTGATGCTCCAGCAGGAAATCTCGCAGCGGCGCAATCAAACCTTTGTGGGCAAGGAATTGGAAGTGGTGTTGGAACGATGGGATGCCCGCACAGGCACTTACATCGCTCGCTCCCAATATGAGGCACCAGAAATTGACGGTGTGGTGAAAGTGCGAGGCGTTTCGTCGGATGGGCGATTGGGCACCTTCGTGACAGTGCGGGTCGTGAAAGCCCAACCTTACGACTTAGTGGCAGAACTCAGGTCTTAAAGGAGGCAACGGAATGGCAGTGGAAGTGGGAGCCGAGCAGGACACTCGCTTTGACCCAGAGGTGCTTCGCCGAGAACGCGCCCCTTTATTGGTGCTTCACAATGCCTTCCAAGCGCTGTGGGAGGCACCGCAAGGGAAGCGGACGCAGGAATTGGCAACAGTGGAAGGGCGTCCTTTGTTCCTTGGGTTAGTTCGTCATACCCTTTCAAACTGCGAGCATTTGGTCTTGCAGGGACGCTTTTGGAATTTTCGGTGGCGCCAGACAGCAGCGACAGCCCCTTTGGGAGGCTTGGTGACCACCCTTTTGACCCTTCGTGGGGCGCCGATGGGTTTGGACGAAATCGTCGCCCTTTTGGCGCCTTGGCGCTCCTCACCCTCCGAGCTTTTGGAAGAGATGGTGTGCTCGTTCCTGCTTTCCCGTATAGGGCAAGTGTGTTTTTCAGTGGGCGAGAAATTCGGGTTAATGGCGTGGCTTCCCCCAGTGAACGAAATGTCGTTGACAGATGCTTTTGAGCAAGAGTTTTGGCAACGCGAAGCCTTTGGCGAATGGTTGCTCTCCCTCACCCCTGTCACCAGCGATTTGCTCGCCGACGCTGTGCAACTTTTAGACAACGCTGCCATGCCCCTTTCTTATCGGGAAGTTTTGTTTGCCCTTTGGGCGAAACGGGAAGGACGGATGGACTTCCAAGCCGCCTTCGCCCAACTCTCGCAAGCAGAGACCCTGCAATTGCTTTCCTTGGGCTATTGGGTTTCAGCACATGGGAAAAGGAAGACGCTGGAGGTTTTGAGCCATCTTTCGGAGGAATGGGAGCAGCGCGCCCTTCAGAAAGCACGGCATTTAGACATTCGCCGCCTGCTCCAAACCCCGCCTTCCCCGAAAGAGCCCTCCGTTCAATTGGGGAAAGAAATAGCGGACGAAATTGCCCATTGGCTTAAGACGCAACCGAAGCCGGTTCCCCTCACCCAAATCGCCGAGCAAGTTTTGGAAGTCTTGCCCACCGATAGAGAGTATGCCTCCTTCCTTCGGGCGTTGGTGACTTTGCTTCACGGTGACGAACGATTCGTAGAAATGGGGCGATATCACTGGTGGCTTCGCACCAAGACACCAGAAGAAGTTCACGAAATTCCTGCCGCCTTGCTTCCTCCGCCGCCCCCGCCTGTCCCCCAAGACTTGAGCCAACCTGCCGATGTGCTTTTGCCGCTGGACGGTCTGGATGAAGACTTGCGACGGTTTGTGGAAGACCCCCTTTACGAAGAGGTGGGCGAACCCGAGGCAGTCGTGCCGAAAGACTTGAAACCACCCAAGCGTTTGGACATCCCCGTCCTTTTCCCCCACTTGCTGGCAGGCACTTTGAAAATTCGTCGCATAGATATGCCCTTCTTCCCGCCCGAACCGCCGTTGCAGTTTTTGTCCGTCATTGACGATACCCATGCTGAGTTTGGGCTATGGGTGAACCTTTCTTTGGGACTCTGCTTTGGCTTGACAGAATGGTATCAGCGACGAGGGGTTGGCGTCGGAGGGATCGTGCGGTTGGAACAGCAAAAAAGCGGTTTGGTGCGGTTATCGTGGACAAACCGATACGACCGCTGGTTGCAAATTCCACCCTTGCGGTTGGAGGAGTTGCGCCAATTTGCCACCCACGAAACCATTCGGCAGGCACCTCTTTTTGTGCTCGTTCAAGCCCTCCTGACACAATACCCGAAGGGCGTTCACTTTCTGCGCCTTTGGTCGGAATTGAATGTGCTGCGCCGCACCACCAAGCGCGCTTTAGCCTCCCTTTTGTGCGCTTACCCCATGTTCGTCCGCGTCCCTAACGCTGAAGGCTTTTGGACTTTGGACTTCAGCAAAATGTCTGAAGGTATCCGCCCAGAGAAACTCGCCTACCTTCGCCCCGAAGAAGGTTGAAAGGCAAGGAGCAAGGTGAGATTCGTTCACTGAGACGATGGCGAAATTGGTGGAGGCGGCGGGATTTGAACCCGCGACCTCTGGAGTGCGATTCCAGCGCTCTCCCTCTGAGCTACGCCCCCACCTTTATCGGCGCCATCAATTTTAGCACAACTGTTTTCCAATGCCATCCCTTTGCCCACCTTGCTAAACTTTGACCACGACACCGTGAAGCGGAAGGGGAGACGAAGGGTGAGCAGCCGTTTGGCGTGTTCGTTGGGTCTGAGCGCTGTCTTGACTGCTCTTCTAACTTGGCTTCTTCTGCCCTCCTTGCGGCGTTTAAAGGGCGAAACAGTTCGGGAAGATGTTCCTGAACGGCATCGCTTGAAGGCAGGAACGCCTACTTTGGGTGGGCTGGCTTTCGTGATTGCTATCCCCTTGACAATTGGGCTCCTTTCGCTCCTCCGCTTCGTGAACACCCTTGACGCTTTGCTCTTTAGCAGCGCCATGTTCAGTTTCGCTTTGTTAGGGTTCGCTGACGATTGGGCGAAATTGACCCGACGAAAAGGTTGGCGCACCCAACCCAAGTTAGCGACTCAAATCGCCTTGGCGGTTTTGTGGGTCGCTTTCGCATGGCGGAATTGGCAACCCGTCCCCACCACCCACTGGCTCTGGTTCGGGGGCTTGCTCTTGTTGTTTTTAGCAACCGTCAACGGGGTGAACATTGTGGATGGCTTGGACGGACTAGCAGCGGGCTTGACAGCCATCGCATCGGCAGCGGTTGCCGTTGTGGCGTGGCTCAACCACCGTCCTGAAGTCGTCCCTCTCCCGTTGGTGTTGTGTGGGAGTTGTTTGGGTTTCCTTACCTTCAATCGCTACCCCGCCAAGGTTTTCATGGGCGACACAGGCTCAATGGCGTTGGGGGCAGGGTTGGCGATGGCGGTCTTTGCCACCCGCTCTGTTTTGCCTTTTCTGCTTGTCGGTTTGGTTTTCTGGGTAGAGCAAGCGACGGTGGTGCTTCAAGTGGCTTACTTCAAGTGGACGAAGCGGCGCTATGGGGAGGGTCGGCGCATCTTCCCTATGACCCCCATCCACCATTCCTTTGAGTTGCTGGGTTGGCACGAGCCCACTATTGTGGCGACTTTTTGGGCTATCGGCGCTTTAGTGGCTCTGCTGGGGGTTACCGTTGCTGCCACTTTCCGCTAAGCCATAAGGACGGTGAAACTTATGCGAGAAGGTTTTGGTACCGCCCTATTGACAGTTTTCCTGCTCTCGCTATGCGGGTTGAGTGCCGAAATTGCCCTCACCCGCGTGTTTGCTGTCGTGCTCCGATACCATTTTGCCTTTTTGGCAATCGCCATCGCGCTGTGTGGATTGGGAGTAGGGGGCTATCTGGCTTATTGGCTTCGCAATAAAAGTGAGCGATTGTTGCGTTGGCTTCCTTTCGCCTTCGGTGGGGCAACTTTGTTTGCTACCTGGTTTCTCGTTTCGGTGCTGCTTCCGCATTTTCCCATCGCCTTCTGGCTGGCGGGGTTAGTGGCTTTGTTGCCGTTCTTGTGCTTGGGGGCGACGATGGCACTTTTGTTTGACCGCTTTAGCGCCCGCAGTGGCTGGCTTTACGCCGCCGATTTGGCAGGCGCAGGCGTCGCCGCAGGGGGCGTGATTGTGCTCCTTAACTTGGTGGGTGGACTTAACGCTCTCATCGCCATTTCCGCCCTGACTTTCCTTTCCGCCACCCCTTTTGTGTCCTCTGCTTTCGCGCGCGGGTTTTGTCTCTTGTTAGCACTTGGTTGTTTCGTCTTTACGATTGCCAATCGCAACTATCGTCTGTTTGACCTCCCGCCTGTTTCCCACGCTCACCCGGAAATGGTCAAGCCGATGTTGGCAGAGTTGGCGACAGGCAAGTCCCGCATCATCGCAACCTGCTGGAACGCTTTCGCTCGCACCGATGTGGTCAAGGATGAAGGCGTAGAAGATTTGCTGCACCTTTACACGGACGGGGAAGTCCCTGCCTTGATGGTGCGCCTGCGGAAAGGCGATGTGCGGGATGGGATGTGGCTGATGAACTCCTTGATGGGCGTCCCCTATGCGCTCTTGACTTTCCCAAAGGTAAAAGGGGAGCCCCGCCGTTCCCTTGACGCTGTATTGGCGTTAGGCGCCGGCGCGGGAGTGGATGTGATTTGCTCCCTCATCGCAGGGGCTAAGCAGGTGGATGCCGTGGAGATTAACCCCGCCATGAAGGTGTTTGCGGAAAAATTTCGGGAATTCAACGGCGGCATTTATGAGAAACCGGGGGTTCGCTTCCACCTTGCGGAAGCCCGCGCTTTTGTCAAGCAAACGAAGCGCCGTTACGACTTGGTGGTGATGGCGCTGACGCAAACCGCCACGATGGGCAAAGCAGGATTGGCACTGGTGGAAAGTTATGTGCACACGAAAGAGGCTTGTCGCGATTACTGGCGCGTTTTGAGCCGGAAGGGGATGGTTGCCCTCATCACCCAAGAGCCGGCGTTGGCGTTGCGGTGGTGGCTCACTTGCTTGGAGGTGGTGCAAGAAGAGACGGGAAAATCTCCTGCCGAGGCAGCCCTTCACCTTGCTTGGTGGGAGTTGCCCAAAGAATTGTGGGGCACAACCCCTTACCGACAGTTGGTTATCATGGCGCGACAACCCTTTTCCGAAGAGGATTGGAAACTGCTTCGCAGGGTCACAGAGGGTTGGCAGGTTCTCCCTGTCTTTGTGCCTTTCGTAGCAGCGGACGAGCCGCTCCGCTCCGTCGCTTTTGGCGATTACACCGCTGAAGACATCATCGCGGAAGTGCAATGGCGCCATCAAATCAATGTTCGCCCCGTTACCGACGATTCGCCCTTCTTCGCCGACCTCTCGCTTGCTATCCCTGCCCCAATTCGGCAGTTCATTGTCTTCGCTTGTGCTTTGGTGCTCGTCTTCGGTGTTTTCGCGTGGGGATTGGAGGGGCGCAAAGCACCCATCCGTTTTCCGTCCCTGTCTTGCTTTTGGCTTCCGACAGGTTATGTCGCCATGCTGGGTGTCGGGTTCATGTTGGTGGAAATTGGGTTGATGCAACGGGCGATGCTGGTGCTTTTAAGCCCCACCCACACGGTTGCCTTGTTTGTGGCGGCGTTGCTTTTAGGAGGCGCTTTAGGCAGTTTTTTGACGCAACGGCAACCTGACGAACAATTGCCCCGTTGGGGTATGACGGCTTGCGCCGTTGTGGCGACTGCCAGCGCTATTTTAGGATTGCTCGTCGCTTCCCTCGTCAACGCTTTGCATCCTCTACCTCTCCCTCTCCGATCCTTGACACTTTTTATCCTCGCTTTTGGGTTGGGCATCCCGATGGGGATGCCTTTTCCATCCGCCATGCGGTTAGCCCCTGTGGTGTGGTCAGTGAGCGTCGCTTACCTTTGGGGTGTTAACGGAGTGATGAGTGTGGTCGGCGCCGTGAGCGCCGTGCTGTTGGGCAAGTTGGTCGGCTACAGCAAAGCCATCGTTGTTGGGGCTGTCTGCTACCTCTTCGCCTTCGGACTTCTTCGCCTTGCATCGGGGAAAATCCCTGACACCTTTCGCAAACCCGCTGAGGGGGCAGATTGACGGCTCCCCCAACCGTCAACCGCTGCGACAGTCACGCCGTGTCCATAAAGGACAGTGAGCCAAAACTGGTTGGATCAAGCGCTCTTTAGCAATCGCTCGCCCAATTCTATCAACTTGACAATTTCGCACCGCATTTTTTCCGTCAAAACTCGCAACCCTTCCCGGCGGGGAAGGTCGGGGGGCAGAAAGGGCGAGAATGGTTGCCCGAACACGATAGCCACAGGCGCTGGTCGGGGCAAAGGGGCTTCCATCCGCCATGCCCGATAAACGCCCGCTAACCCACAAGGCACGATGGCTACTTGCGCTTCCGCTGCTATCATCGCTGGTCCCAACTGGAAAGGGCGCAACCGACCATACTCGCTCCTCGTCCCTTCGGGGAAAACCACCAATGCATCCCCTTGTCGCAACTTTTGGATGGACAAACACAAGGCACGCCGATCGGGAGCATCTTGCTCAACAGGCACACAATCGGTCAACCAAAGGAAAGTTCGGACGACAGGCATGAAGAAGAGGGGACGCTTCGCCACGAAACTGAAGGGACGGGGAGCAACAATGGCCAGCAAAATGGGGTCAAGGTAGGTTGGGTGATTGGCGACGATGAGGACACCGCCTTCCTTTGGGACGAATTCTGTGCCCACCACTTTGGGGCGGAAAAGCAGCCACGCTATTGCCTTCGCTAAAGGTTGAAACAACCGATAGGTTTGGACTTTCCCTTTTGTCAGCATGAGCACCCCCCTTGTCTTTTTCATCACCCCAAAAGAGGGTGGGTATCAATGCCAGTGCCATCCAAAGGGAGAGCGCTGGCGAGCCGCAAGAAGTCGCGTTTGGGCTGCCACATCCCTGCGAAGTCCAACATAAGACACTCACAGCAATCTCTCCCGCTGCTTACCTGTTTTTGGTGTGCCCAAGCGATGCGAGAGCCATCTGGGCTATGGCGCTGCCCTTTTAGCGGTGAACCATGATGCGGACATCCACGACGACCGCTCCTTCGCCTTTCGGGTAGACGATAAGGGGGTTGATGTCCAGTTCCTCAATCAGGTCTTGCTCTACTGCCAGTTGCGACAGGCGCTCAATGCATTCTGCGATCTTGTCAATGTCGGCGGGTGGCTCACCTCGCACTCCCTCCAGCAACTTGTAAGTGCGGATATCGCGCACCATGCGGTAGGCGCCCAACTCTCGGACAGGGGCGAATCGGAAAGTAACATCTCGCAGCACTTCCACATAAACGCCGCCCAAGCCAAACATTAGCAGCGGTCCAAATTGCGGGTCGCGTTTCATGCCCAAGATGACTTCCCGCCCTTTCTTCGCCATTGCTTGCACCAATACGCCTTTGATGTGGGCTTCGGGAAGATGCTGCTTGACGGAATGGACGATTCGCTCAAAGGCTTGGCGGACATCGTGGTCGTTGTTCAAGTTGAGTTGCACCCCACCCACATCAAACTTGTGCACCACATCGGGCGAGAGCACCTTGAGGGCGACGGGATAGCCGATGCGGCGGGCAGCCTCCACTGCTTTCTCTGGAGTGTGGGCGACTGCCCATGGAAGGACAGGGAAACCGTAGGCTTCCAACACTTGCCACGCCACTTCTTCGGGGATGAACCCATGTTCGCTGAGCGAGGCTTCTTGAAGCAATTGGCGGGCTCGCTCCGTGTCCACTGGGAAGGTCTTAACACCTGTGCGCGGTCGGCGCACCCAATCCACATATCGCGCCATCGCCGCCAACGCCCGAACAGCATCTTCAGGGAAAGCATAGCAAGGGACACCGTTGTTCTTTAGGATGTTGACCCCCCGCCGAGATGTCCACTAACCCCATGAAGCACGCCAAAATTGGTTTACTCTGCCGCTTGGAAGCATTGACAATGACCCAAGCGATGTTTTCAATATCGGTCATGGCTTGGGGTGTCAGGAGCACGACAATAGCGTCCACATTCGGGTCGTCAAGGGCAGCGTTCAAGGCAACTTCGTAACGGTCGTGTTGGGCATCGCCAATCAGGTCAATTGGGTTTTGCAAGGAAGCATGGGGCGGGAGTTTCTCCCGCAGGAAAGTCAAAGTCTGCTCGCTCAACTGGGCTAACTCTAAACCGTAGCGAACGCACCCATCAGTTGCTATGATACCTGGACCGCCTGCATTGGTGATGATTGCTGTGCGCTTTCCTTGGGGAAGCGGTTGGTTAGCAAAGGCGATAGCGTATTCAAACAGGTCTTCCACCGTATCGGCACGCAAGACACCTGCTTGCGCAAACAAGGCTTCATAAACCTCGTCGCTCCCTGCCAACGAACCTGTGTGGGAGGCGACAGCGCGGGCGCCTGCTGGGGTGCGACCGGCTTTCAAGGCTAAGATGGGCTTGCGCATGTCCCCTTCTCCGGTGATTTCGCGGGCTAATTGCAAGAACCGCTGTCCCTCTGACAACTCCTCAATGTAAAGCAGGATGACTTGCGTTTGCGGGTCGCGCCACAGGAAGGCGAGAAAGTCGTTTTCGTTGACATCGGCTTTGTTGCCTAAACTGACGACCTTGCTGAAGCCAATGCCTTGCCCCTTGGCGTAGTCCAATACCGCCGTGCACAAAGCCCCACTTTGGCTGATGAAAGCGATGTTTCCGGGCAGGGGCATCTCCTTTGCGAAGGAGGCATTGAGGCGAAAGTTTGGGTCTGTATTGATGACCCCAAGGCAGTTCGGACCGACGAGGGCGATACCGTGATGATGGGCAATTTCCCTGACTTGCTCTTCCAATTTTGCCCCTTCTGGTCCTGTCTCCTTGAAGCCCGCCGAAATCACAATTGCCCCCCTAACTCCTTTTTGCCCGCACTGCTCCAACACTTGCGGAACCAGTGGGGCGCGCACGATAACCACCGCCAAATCCACTGGGTCAGGGATATCCAGCACGCTTGGGTAAGTTCGGACGCCGCAAATGGACTTGGCGTTGGGGTTGACAGGATACACTACTCCGGTGAACTGCCCCATCAGCAAGTTGGTAAGGACAGCGTGTCCCACTGTGCCTTGTTGGCGGGAAGCGCCGATGACGGCAACAGATTGCGGTTCCAAAATTGGGCGAAGGTCGTGAAGCCCTGCCAGAAGTTCCTCTCCCTCTGTCGTGACCATACTCATCGCCTCCCTTGCCTCAATTGTGCGGCAAAAGGTTGCGCGGGGCGTCAGGTTTTCACCTCAATCCCTTATCAGACTTCCATGACAACTGCGGCGACAGCATAGTCACGGGTGTGGGACAGCGAGAGCCAGATTTTTTGGACCCCCAAATGCTCGGCAAGTTGCTTCGCTGCGCCTGTGAGCAATGGGAGGGGCTCGCCGTTGGGGGCGTGGACAACGCAAATGCTCTTCCAAGTGACACCCTTTGTGAAGCCTGTCCCCAAGGCTTTGGCAACGGCTTCCTTCGCCGCCCAACGAGCGGCGAGATGGGGAAAGGGGTCTGCAAAACGGGCGCAATAGCTGAGTTCTGCCTCACAGAAGACACGGCGCAAAAATCGTTCCCCATATCGCTCCGCCATTTCCCGAACACGCGCCACATCCACAATGTCCAAGCCGATTCCCACGATTGCCATCCTTCGTCCCTCCAAAGGCACAGCGGTTTGCCACAATTTTAAAGTGTCTGAGCCACCAACGATGGCTTCGTCGGGGGGAGATAGATTGCGAATTAAAGCGCAAGTTTGGTGGGAAGCCATTGTGGCGGGGTTTTGGGTGAGTTTTCTGAATTGGCTGGAGCGGCGAACCCGTCACCGTTGGGAACAACAAGTGCGCGTTTACCGAGACCTCGTCTACGCTGAACAGGACGGGGTGCCGGTGCGGCTGGATTTGTTCCTGCCCCAAACCCCTCCGCCCGAGGATGGCTACTTGACCGTCATTGCCCTGCATGGAGGGGCGTGGTGCAGTGGGAGCAAGCGGGATATGGCGTGGATGGGCTACTGGTTAGCCCGCCGAGGAGTCGCTGTCGCATGCGTGGGTTACCGCCTTGCCCCTCAGTTCCGCTTCCCCGCCCAATGGCACGATTGTCAAGCCGCCGTTCGGTGGCTGCGGGAGCATGCTTTTAAGTGGCACCTCAATGCTGAGGGTATCGTCGCTTTCGGCATCTCCTCAGGAGGGCATCTTGCCTTGTTGCTTGGCGTTCGCGGGAGCGAGACGAAAGGCGACAAGGTGGCGAAGGTGGCGGCTTTGTTCCCTCCAACGGACTTGACAGCCCCTTATTATCGGGATGCTGCTCGCCATCCCCCTCCCTTGCTCCCCAACTACCTGTTGCACTTTCTGGGTGCCACCTATGAAGAAGCACCCGACCTGTGGCGCGACGCTTCGCCTATCTTTCATGTTCACCCCCGTGCTGCTCCGTGCTTCCTCATTCAAGGCACGAAAGATGTGCTCGTTCCCCCCGACCAAGCCATCCGCTTCGTGGAAGCGATGCGAAAAGCGGGAGCGAAAGCAACTTTGGTGCTCATTGAAGGACTGGGGCACGGCTATAGTTTACGCCCCTCGCTGATGCGCCAATTGAATAACGCCCTTGACGCTGCTGTGAATTTTTTGCTGCACCCTTAAGTCACACTTGCCAACCCAGTAGTCCGCTAACAACTCCGCCACTTGCGACTGGCGATTGCTCGGCGAGCGAATCTCCACCACCCAATCGGGCGCTTCCACAGGGCTTCGTCGGTGATGATGTGTCGCCGTTCCTTGCAAACGAACAAAATGTCGGGCAATCGCCCATTGTAGCCGTCCACACGAACCGCCGTCCGAGAACCAAGCACTCCCCTAAAATCCCATGCCTCCGCCCCTTGTCCATTCCTTCAACTCAACTTCCTGCCCTCTTCCTTTCGCCATTCCGCCATTGCAGCGTCCAGCAATGTCCACGCCTCCTCCTTCGTTTGCACGCGTCCATCGTAAACGGCTTCTTCAATGAGCCGCAGGGCTTTGCCCACTAATGGCGATGGCGGAATTCCATAGCGCTCCATAATTTCGTCACCCGTAATTAGTCGGATGCGCTCTCGGGCTTCCTTGAGGGCGAAGAAGGTTTCCATGAGGCGCCGCAAGACATAGTAATGCCGCTGTCGGTGCTCCTCTGTCATGTCCTTTCCGCGCGTTGCCATCAAATCGGCAGCGGAAAGAGCGACGCAGTAGATGCCACCGACATCGCTCAAGTCCCGCCAGAAGCGCCGAAGGGCACGGTCAGTCAATTGCCGTCCCCCCGCCAAATTGATAGGGCGCATATGTGCCCCCACCAAAGCGACCACCAACTCTTGCTCCCGTCGGGATAACTTCATTCGCTCCGCAATTTTCGCCGCCATTTCCGCCCCAACCCTCTCGTGACCGTAAAAGTGCAAATTCCCTTCCTCGTCCCAGGTCATTGTCGCCGGCTTGGCAATATCGTGCAGCAAGGCAGCAAATTTGAGCACCCATACCCCATATCGCTTGTAACCGAACTGAGCCCAAAAGACATCGCGCACTTTCTTTAGCAAGGCATTGAGCGCCTCGTCTTCAGTCTCGGCATTGATTGCTCGTTCCACCATTCTTACGGCTTCAATAGTGTGGTGAAAACCGTCAAGGTGGTGGTAGCCAGCGGCGGGAACTTCTTTGAGTTTCTCCAGTTCGGGCAGCACAGCCGATAACACGCCGCTTGCGTCCATTGCCAATAACGCCTCGCTAGCGGCTTCGGCTTGCAAAATCCATGCCCACTCCATCAAGATGCGTTCGGCGGGAACATTGAGCAGTAACAGGACACTGGACGAAATGGCGGACAGGGTATCCGAAGTGATTTGAAACTGTAAAGTCGTCGCAAAGCGAAAGGCGCGCAGAATGCGCACGGGGTCATCGCAAAGGACACGCCGATGGGGGAGCACTAATAAACGCTGCCGCAAGTGCTTTAGCCCCCCTAAGGGGTCTTGCACAGGTGCTCTCTGACGCTCCACCAATTTCAGAGCGTCCACATACAGGGCGTTGCAGGTGAAATCTCGGTGGCGAGCATCTTCTTTCCAGTCGCCCCGCAGTTCAGTGAAGTCTGCTGTCGCATCGGGGGCTTCTTCGTCCCAACGGACAATTCGTCCTGTTGGGGGCTCAAAGTGGAGGGGAACGAATCGCCCCCCCAATTTTCTCTGCCACTTCCTGGGAAAATCGGAGGGGGTCTGCGCTAATGGCGAAGTCCAAATCCCAACTCTCCCGCCCCAAAAAGTGATCCCGCACGAACCCGCCAACGAGAAAGAGAGCGCATCGGTGCATTCTGGCAACATCCGCAGCAACGCGCACCATTTTGGCTAACGGTTTGGGAAATTGTCCTAAAGTCAAGACCGCTTCCATTGCCCATCAACCCTCGCTATGCGTGTTACCCTCAACAGCGGGTTGGCAGTGTTAGCATTTTGTCAGGGAAGGCGAAGGGCAACAAAATTATGGCAGCGTCACGTCGCTAAGGAGGCGAATGAATAGGCATGCAGTCTCAAGGCACTGCCAAAATAGCGCAACCTTCCTATCGCTTTTGGGGGGTCATCACGGACACGGAGACTTTGCTGCGGACGATTTTGGAAGAAGGTCTGGAAGCGGTGAACGCCACGCGGGGAACAATCTCGTTGGTAGACCATCGGACGGGGGAGTTAGTCACTAAGTTCGTCGCTGGCTTAGGCTGGACAGAAAGGCAACCTGATTTACGCTTCCAGGTCACGGACGCTCCCGGTCACAGCATCTCCAGTTATGTCGCCTTCACCGGGCAACCTTATCTGTGCCCCGATGTCACGCAAGATCCGCACTACTATCCCCTCTTCCCCGATACCCGCAGCGAATTAGCCGTGCCGCTCATTGGACGAGGGGGGCGGGTGTTAGGCGTGTTGAATGTGGAGAGCGAAAAGGGGAACGCTTTTGGCGAGAAGGAATTGAAAGTCCTCTCGGCGTTGGCGTCCATTGCTTCCCTTGCGCTCTCCCTTGCCGACTACCAGAACCGGGAGCGGGCGTTGGTGGAATTGGGGAAGGAATTGGCGGCAGCAACAGACATTGACGCCCTTTTGGAGCGGGTGACGGAAGTGGCTGCCCATTTGCTGGATGCGGACGACTGTTCCCTTTTTCTGGTGGACAAATCCATCAATCGGTTAGTGCTGCGCGCTTCACGGGGTTTATTGCGTTCCCTCGTTGGACAAGCCACTTATCGCTTTGGAGAAGGATTGACGGGATGGGTGGCGCTCCACAACAAGCCGGCTCGTCTCAACGGGGTAATGGGAGACCCCCGATGGAAAGGGCTCTACTTGGAACTTAATCCCGAGGAAATCAGTGCTTTCATGGCGGTGCCCGTGCGGGGACGCAACGAAGTGTTAGGCGTTTTGCGAGTATTGCGCAAGCGGGCTTCGCCCGCCGCCCCACCTTACCTGTTCACCGACGACGAAGAAGAGTTGCTCTTTACCCTCGCCAGCCAATTGGGGGCGGCGTTGGAGCGAGAAGAGTTGCAGAGACGCCTCTTCACTATGCAACACATCGCTTCCGTGGGTGAACTGACTGCCCGCATCGCCCACATGATTGGCAACAAAGTCTTCGCAATGAAGGGAGCATTGAAGGAACTGGGATCTCGTTTGAGCCCTTTGCCCCTTTCGGAAGATACCCAACGCCTCTTAGGAAGCGTGGAGCGCTCCCTCTACGAAGTAGAAATCTTACTGCAAGATTTGCGCGATTTTGTCAAGGCAACTCAATTGAATTTGCAGCCCTTGTGCCTCTCCGACTTGGTGCAAGATTTGGTGCGAGAGTATGCCCAAGAGTTCCCCCACATCACTTTTGAATTGGCGCTGGACGAACAACCCGTTTGGGTAAAGGGCGATGCGGAGAAATTGCGGAATGCTTTTGGAGAGTTACTGGAGAACGCTGTCCATTTCCTAAAGGCAGGTGACAAAATCCATGTGCGCGTGACCGTTAGCCGCTGGTCAGGGCGCCGGCATGCTCGAGTCCTCATCCGCGACACAGGTCCGGGCATCCCCGAGCGCCTGAAAGAGCAAATTTTCCAACCCTTCTTCACTACACGGGCAAAAGGCATGGGGTTAGGATTAGCCATTGTCAAGGGGATTGTGGAAGCCCACGGTGGCTCTATAGAAGAGCGCGGGCGCGAAGGCGAAGGAGCCCTGTTCATCCTCACCCTTCCCGCCATAGAGCCACCTCAAGGAGGGAATGGCTGATGGGACGCATTTTGGTGGTTGACGACGAAGAATTGGCACGGGAAGCCATTAAATTGCGCTTGGAACGCGACGGGCACCAAGTGGACACGGCTTCCAGCGAAGCAGAAGCCATTGAGAAAATCCGAAGCGCCGACCCGCCCTATGATGTCGTCATCACCGACATGGTGATGGAGTCTGAAAACAGCGGGTTGGAAGTGTTGAAGGCAGCCTTGCTGCGCGATGTCTTGACAGAAGTCATCATCCTCACTGCCTACGGGAGCGTCACCAACGCTGTGGAATGCCTAAAACGAGGTGCTTACGACTACTTGGAGAAGAACATCCCCGGCGTGGATGTTTACGACTTGTTGGCGCTGAAAGTAGAGCGGGCGATGGAGCATCGGGCAGAGTCTATGGCGCTGTTGAAGCGCTTGCAAGCCTACCAGCAACCTATCGCTTCGCCTTCCGCTTCAGAAGGGCATGATTGACAAATTGACAAGGACATTAATGCCCTTTTCCAGCAAGCGTGCCATAATTCAATTTCGCCAAAACGGCAAGGAGGCTGATGCCCATGCCACTGTTCAAGCCTGTGGACGAAAAAGAAGTGACACGCGCGATCGTGCGCGGCTTCCTGAGGCAACTGGAAGAGTATGCCGAAAGCGATGTCATTGTGGTCGGTGGCGGCCCTGCCGGTCTGATGGCGGGACGCGAATTGTCCCGACGGGGCTTCAAGACCCTCGTCATTGAGCGGATGAACTACCTTGGGGGTGGCTTTTGGATTGGGGGTTACCTGATGAACAAAGCCACCTTCCGAGAGCCCTCTCAGGAGGTTTTGGACGAACTGGGAGTGCCTTACGAGGAGGCTTCGGAAGGGTTGTATGTCGCCGATGCTCCTCACGCTTGCTCCAAACTCATCGCTGCCGCTTGTGATGCGGGGGTCAAGTTCGCCAACATGACCATCGTGGAGGATGTCATTTTGCACAACGGGCGAGTGGCAGGGGTCGTGATTAACTGGACGCCTGTCACCAAGTTGCCCCGTGAAATTACCTGCCTTGACCCCATTGGAATCCAAGCCAAGTTGGTCATTGATGCCACCGGGCATGATGCCTCTGTCGTCAAAACACTGGAAAAGCGCGGGCTCATTAAAGTGCCCGGCATGGGCGCTATGTGGGTGGAACGAAGTGAGGACGCTGTTGTGGAGCACACGGGAGAAGTGTTCCCCGGTTTGATTGTTGCGGGCATGGCGGTAGCGGAGACTTATGGATTACCTCGCATGGGTCCAACCTTCGGCGCTATGCTCCTTTCAGGCAAACGGGCTGCCGAAATCGCTGCTGAAATCCTCACAGGCGTCGCTGTCGGCGTTTAACGATGCCCTCTCCTAAAAACCGAGGAAGGGTGGGCGTTTTTGCCCGCCCTTTTTCTTTTTGTGCCCCTTAAAGGCTCAACAACTTTGGCGGGTTCGGGGAATGAGTGAGCCGTTCGGGACCTTGCGGTGTGACCAACACCAAGTCCTCCAAACGCACCCCACCCAAACGAGCATCGTAGACGCCAGGCTCCACTGTGACCACCATGTTGGGCTGAAGCACATCTTTAGAGCGCCGTCCTAATGATGGCAATTCGTGCACTTCTAACCCAACACCGTGTCCCGTCCCGTGTGTGAAGAGTTTGTCAAGTCCGTGCGCCTTCAAAACTTCTCGGACAATTTGGTCAACGGTTTTGCCCCTTCGTTTTGGCTGGAGCGTTTCTATCCCTCGCTGCTGCGCTTCCCAAACGGCGCGGTGGAAGCGTTGTTGGTCGCTTGTGGGCTTGCCAATGACAAACGTGCGGGTTAAATCGGAGCAGTAACCGTTGACGACTGCTCCTAAGTCCAAAG
>Ga0209993_10010_pt1 | contig 37710 bp, 27 predicted proteins | sample Antgeofumaro1A2A_FD_188082 | JGI IMG/M metagenome (GOLD analysis project Ga0209993, IMG submission 188082) | Geothermal fumarole subsurface microbial communities from Mt. Erebus, Antarctica - 1A2A (SPAdes) (version 2) | ecosystem: Environmental > Terrestrial > Volcanic > Fumaroles | place...
TGAGTGGTTTCGCCGCTATTGGCGATAGGAGGGATTGGGATGGCACGGGTAGATTGGGGAATTGGGATTGTGGGGTTAGGCGGTATTGCCAACACGCACCTTCAAGCCTACCGCAATGCGGGCTTGAAAGTGGTTGGCGGTGCGGACATTGACCCAGAGCGGGCAAAGAGCATGCAAGAGCGATGGCAACTCCCTTTCGTGACGACTGATTGGCGGGAACTCATTAATCATCCCGAAGTGCGCATTGTAGATGTGACGGCACCGCACAAGTTAGAAGTGCGCTTGCCCATCGTGGAGTATGCAGCGCAGCGGGGGAAAGCGCTCTTAATTCAAAAACCGCTTCTGCCTTACCTTGAGCATGCCAGGCAGTTAGTAGAAGTCGCTGAGCGTTACGGTGTGCCCTTGATGGTCAACCAAAACTCCGTTTTCGTACCTGCTTTTCTGGCGATAGAGCGCTACCTGCGGGACGGTGCTATCGGCACACCTTACTACTGCCAGATTGAGAACCGCAATTGGGTGGACTTGAGCGCCCACCCTTGGTTTGGCAAGGACGAGCGGTGGGTGACAAGCGATATGGCAATCCACCATTTCGCATTGGTGCACCATTGGTTTGGGGAATGGGAGAGCGTTTACGCTATCATGGGGCGTGACCCGTCCCAAACGGGCATTAAGGGGGACAATTGGAGCGTCGTGCTCATTCGGTTCAGAAATGGCGTGCAGGCTTGCCTCATCAACAACTGGGCATATCGGGGCAACCAGCCTCGCCCGCACCCGCACGAAGAAATCGTCATCCAAGGCGAAAAGGGGTGCATCACGGGCAACAGCGAAGAAGTCTGCATCGTAACCGTTGAGCCACCCGCTCGCATCTACCCACAATTTCAGGGCAAGTGGTTTCCCGATGCCTTCGCCAACGCTATGTGCCACTTCATTGATGCGCTGGAAGCGGGTAAGGAGTTCTGGTGCCGTGGGCGTGATAACCTGAGTGTCGTCGCCATTGCTGAAGCCGCCTACCGCTCTGTCAAGGAACGACGGGAAGTGCGGCGGGAAGAGTTACTGCCATGAGCCCTTTATTGCCCCATTTGGCTTTCGCCTTCGCCGAAGAGTTTCGTGACTTCATCTTTCGGGAAGACAGGCAGCGGGGATATCGTGCCATCGGGGCAACGCATTTGCACGGCGCACTCGCCTTTTTGGACCACTCGTCCTATTACGCTGCAAGGGATGTTGGCATCTGAAAGTGCCTGGCAAATAAGTTGGGCATCCGATGGGGAGGCGCAGAGGAGGAGGGCACCCGATGCAATTGTACCTAACGGGTCTAACCCCATCGCCCTGCACAGCAACTGTCCCTCAGGCAAAATGGGCAATGCTGTTTCGTCTACCTCAAGGACGACTTGCGATGCTTCCGCCAGTTCCCACAACCCCATTGCCAGCCCACCTTCAGTGGGGTCGTGCATAGCGTGAACCTTTGCGACGGAACAGGCGGTCAAAGCATCTTTCACCACGCTGATGCCTGGCTCAAAAAGGAAGCGTTGTGCGCGGGCAATCACCTCTCCGGAAATTCCGAGTTGTCGCAACACTTCGGCTTTCTCGCGGGCGATTATCGCTGTGCCCTCAATGGGCACGCCTTTCGTGACAAGCACGACATCGCCCACTTGCGCCCCGCTGCTGGTGACCAACTTGTCTTTGTCAACCTCCCCTAACATCGTGCCCACGATAATCGGGCGATTGAGTTGGGGGGTGATTTCCGTGTGTCCACCGATGAAAGCGATGCCTGACGATTGACATGCCTCCTTCATTTGGGCGAAGATGCTTCGCACCAAAGTTTCGTCGGTCAAGCCTTCTGGCAACAACACGGTTGCCAAGAACCACTTCGGTGGTGCGCCCATCGTTGCCACATCGTTGGCATTGACATGCACGGCATACCAGCCGATCAGGTCGGTGGCGAAAGTAATGGGGTCGGTGGCGGCAACAAGGTAACGGTCGCCCATGTCCACAACGGCAGCATCCTCGCCAATGCGAGGACCAACGACGGTGCGTTCGTCCAACGGTAAATCGGTCAACAATTCTCGCAAAAGGGCGTAATCCAGTTTGCCCGCCGAAAAGTCATAGCGGGGCAAAGCACTCACTCCCGATGTCTCTGGTTCGGCATCCATCCGTCTTCTTTGGCAATGTCAGCGAGCCAACGGGCTAAGGCTTTCCGCTCTTGTTCTGTCCCCACAAAGGGGGGCATGAAGCCCCGCAAGCGATGAAGGCGTTGCAGGGCTTGGTTAATCATGCGCTCATCCCAACCGAAAATGAGGGGGCGAATGCCGTTGTAGCCGTCACGGGTGTGACATGAGGCACATTGCAATCGGAAAATTTCTCGTCCTGCTTGTCGCCAATTATCGTGAGTGGCACGGGGAACCGTTGTCCAGCGGGCGCTCGTTAAAACGCCCTGCTTTCGGAGCACGGGCACCTCCTCGGGGCGAACGGTGTTGCTGAACATACAGCCGTAGATGACATAAGGCTTTCGGATAGCCTCTCGCACCCATTCCGTCATGCCCGTTGTCAAGAACGCCAGCACCATGATGAGCAAGGCGAAGGGTTGGCTGAAAAGACGAGGGAGTTTAAAGGCACCCCAATAGGCGAAGGCGAAGATGAGGAGGGAGAGGGTCAAACTCATGAACACGAACACTTGCAACACAGGCGCTACGCCGCCGAGAGCAAGTTGTCGGGCACTTTCAGGCACCTTCGCCAGATACCACACTAACCCTAACGGCATCAGCAAGCCGGGCGGCAGCAACCATTGGGCAGCCCACCGAACCATCTTCTCTCGGAAATCCCCTGGCTGCAACGGGGTGGCAGTAAATAGGGCAAAAATTCCGGCTAAGGCGATGGCAATCAAGGTGCGAAGGAAAAGCGACGGCAGCATGGTAGGGTTAAAGAAGGCGTGCCACAAAGAGCGGGTTTCCAGCCATTGACCCGGCGTGAGCATGAAGGTCAAGATGCCGTTGATGAGAAAGAGGGACAACCATGCCGCTGCGAAGTAAATCCAGCCGACCATCATGTGGGTTCGGGGTGCCATACGCTCCCAACCGTAGTAGTAGATGAGGGCGGCAGCAATTTCCACGACAAACATGACCCACTCCGTTGCCCAAACGAAGACGAACACAAGGAGCAAAGTGCGGGTGGCAGAAGGATGCACCAGCCCGATCGTCCACCAAATCCCCACTCCTGTCACTGCCCCCGCCACCAGCACTAAGAGCACGAAGAAACGGGTGTGCCGTTTGACATACTCCAAAATGCGCGGGTCGTTTTCGCGGTAGGCTTTCCACTCCGTCAAGGGGAGAAACAAACCACCGCCAACGGCAAAGTGGGCAATGAAGACATGGGCGATGGCAACGATGCCAATCAACATTCCCCCGCCGAGCACCGGAACTTCCCAGACAGGATAGTTCATGCCCTTCGCCCCTTTTTAGGTGCTGATGGCATCTGTAACGGCTTTGGCTGTTGTGTCCCTTGGCGAAGTTTAGCACCCTTTCCCGTTGGGGATGTCAGGGTAAATCCCTACCGGAAATTCCGTTTCGGGTCAGGTTGATATCGGGCAACCCGTTCACTGCCGGTTGAATTTGGCGGCGCCGCAGGAACTTCACATGCCCGTCGGCGAACAAATAGTTGGCACTGCCGTCCCAACTCCAAAAGCCACAATCGCCCACAAACTTTTCGTGGTTGCTCAGCCATTCGGCACTCAAGGCTTTCTGCGCCGGCGCAGCGACTTGCCCTTCATTCTGTGGAATGGGTGGCAAATTCCGTAAGGCAGCCACAATTGCTGCCCAATTGGCACAATTGCTGTTTCGCAACGAGGTCTCAAGGCTGTTGATTTGCGCGGGGGTGTGAAAGAAGGCTGCCGAGTAAGCGTAAGAGGTTCGCTCCCAAACTTGCACTGCCCGCTCGTCGGAAGGGCAAAGGAGCACATCGCTGTGCCGCACTTGGATGGGTTGGGGGTAGCCTGGCGGCAAACTTCGCATCCATCCTCCCGGCAGGTAGTCCTGAATGACAACCCGCCAATTCCGTCCCATCCATAAGTTCTGGTCACCGTTGCACGGGTAGAAGCCGTCGTAATCGTTAGCGTAAAACTGAAACGCCATGCCGATTTGCCGAAGGTTAGTTTGGCACGCTGCTTTCCGGGCACTTTCCTTCGACCGGCTTAACACAGGCAACAACATCGCTGCCAGCAAAGCCACAATGGCTATCGCTACCAGCAACTCAATCAAAGTGAAGCCCCGACGCACTCTGTCAGCCTCCTTTCGTCACTCACCTTGCAAGCGACCCTAAAGCGGGAGTAATTTTAGCCGACAAGCCTGTGCCTTGTTTCGGGCGGGTTTTAAGTTCGGCAACGAATGCCAGAAGGTTGCGGAAGGAACTTTCCCCTACCGTTTCGTCATAGCAGTCCAACGCCAGCAACTCAAACCCTGCTTCGGTTAACTTGCGCTGCAAATACTCTTCGCGGAAGAAGTGGCGAACAGCATTGGGCAAAGCGAACATGTCTGGCTCTACCTCTTCCCCTTTGCCGTAGGATGGGTCGCGCACCGAGCGGACTGTCCCTGCCAGCAACCCGCGTGGCTTCAACACACGAGCACATTCCCGAAACAACTTCGTCAAGTCGGCATCCGTGAAGGCAAGACAGAAAAACAAGTAGGCATAGACAGCGTCAAAGTGAGCCTCTGGGGCGGGGATGCCTTGAAGGACATCGGCAACGATCGGAGCGATGCGGTTCGCTTCTTCTGAACCCTTCAAGCGTTCTTGCAGTAACGCGATGGCGACAGGGGAACAGTCCAAGGCAGTGACTTCAAAGCCCTGTTGGGCAAAGTAGAGGCTATCGCGCCCGTAGCCGCAGCCCAAATCCAGCACCCGCACGGGTGGTGTTCGCTCCTTCAACATGCTCGCCAATTGGACGGAAAGCCGTGAAGGGGCATCACCGTAAATTTGCGGCTTCTTGGTGTAGGTTTCGTCCCACACCTTTGCCCAATCCGTCATCTCGCTCACCTACTCAGGAACCCGTTAGTGGCGATTTTTCTGTAAGGCTTCAATGCGCTCCCGTACCCTTTCGGTGAACCGTTGATACATCTCTCGCCGCTCCGAAGGAGTTGCCACCTCAGGACGAATTAGTTCCGCCTTGACAGGTTCCCCAAAGGTAACAATCACTTTGCTCCGCTTGGGTAACAAGCGCCCTTTGGGGAGCGCTTCAAAAGTGCCCTCAATCAAAGCGGGTACGACGGGAACACCCGTTTCCACCGCCAACAAGCCCAATCCGGGCTTGAAAGGTTGCAACTTTCCTGTCACTGAGCGAGTTCCTTCAGGGAAGATCAGCAAGGGGTAACCGGCTTGCAGGATGGCAGCGGCAATCCGCAACCCTTCCAGCGGGTTTGCCGTGCGGTCAAAGGGGACGACCCGAAGGAAGGTGTGGAAGAACCAACCTTTCAACCGCGTGTTGAAGAAGTAGTCACGGGCGCCGAGCACAAACAGTTGTTCGGCGCGGTCACCCAGCGCTACGATGATGGCACCCGTGTCCATGTGGGAGGCATGGTTGGCAGCGATAATGAACGGACCTTTAGTTGGTAAGTGTTCCAAACCCCGTGCTTCAAAAGCGAACCATCGGCGGTAGATGGAGGCAAGGAAGCGGCGCGTCAATGGGCGCACTCGGCGTTGGAACGGTGTTTCCGTCAACCACCGCTCCGCTTCCTTTCGGGCTTCGGGGGACAGCAATCGGGTAATGACAAGCGCCGCCCCATCCTCGGGCGCTGCCGGTTCGGGAGTGGCTCCGCCCAATCGCTCTGCCAACAACTCCACCAATTCGCCGACCGTTTGCAGTTCGGCGATAACGGCTTCGGGCAAGGAGACACGGAAACACGCTTCCAGCAAAGCCGTCAACTCCACCCGCAACAACGAGTCCACTCCCAAATCGGCTAAGCGAGTTGCTGGCGCAATGCGCTCTTTCGGCTGTTTAGTCAAGTGGGCGATGAGTGATGCCACTTGCTCAGCCAATTTTTGTTGGCTTTCCGGCAATGCTTTCGTCGGAGCGACAGGTGGGTGGCGCACCGTTTCTGAAGCGCCTCGTTGCGCTGTCACCATCGCCCGCACAGCGGCTCGGTCAGGTGCCAAAGCGACCGTCTTGGGCAATTCCTCCGTGAGGATGTGCACTTGTGCGATTCTCTGGTAAGATGGCAAGTTTTGTGAGCGGCGTTGCACCTCCTGCCGAACCTGCTCTTCAAACTCACGCAATTTTTCTGGCGAAGTCGTCCACTGTGACTCGGGGACGACGACCAGATGGGGGCGCTCTCCCATCGTCTCTTCGTCCCAAACGCCCACCACGCACAACTCCTTGACCCCTGCAATGCCCGCTAATTTGCGCTCCACTTCCTCAGGGTAGACATTTTTGCCTGATGCCGTCACGATGACATCCTTGAGCCGTCCCGTGATGTAAAGGTAGCCCTCGCGGTCAAACCGACCTAAGTCCCCTGTGTGCAGCCAACCGTCCCGCAATATTCGCTCCGTCGCTTCTTGGTTGCGGAAATAGCCGACGAACACATTGGGACCTCGCACCAAAATTTCGCCCACCCCGCGCTCGTCGGGATTGGCAATCACAACTTCCACACCGGGCAAAGGCTTACCGACAGAGCCGCGTTTGGGTCGGTGCATCGGGTTGACCGTCACCACAGGCGACGCTTCTGTCAAGCCATATCCCTCGCAGAGAAGGAAGCCCATTGCAAGGAAGTCGTCAAAGATGTGTGGCGGAAGCGCCGCCCCACCGCTCACCAACAACCGCAACTTGCCGGAAAACTGCCGATGAACTTGTGCAAACAAAGTTCGCCCTATGTTGCGTCCCGTCAGGCGCCACCAAAGAAGGCTGACCAACTTCAGCGCGTTAAACGCCCACCACGTCCCTTTGCCCTTCTTTCGGACTTCGGCATGGATGGCTTCGTGCAAGATTTGGAAGACTCTCGGGACACCAATAAGGGCGGTGACACCCACTTGCCGCATCGTTTCCAGAACGGTGCGGGAGCGCAAGTTTTCAGGGTAAGTGACGGTCGCCCCTGCCCACATGGACACCAACAGTTCGCCTGTGAAGCCTAAAGCGTGGTGAAGGGGCAATAGGGAAAGGCAATGGTCGTTTTGCATTGGTGGGAGCACCTTGACAATGGCTCGGACATTGCTGAGGAAGTTTCGGTGCGTCAGCATCGCCCCGCGAGGATCTGCGGCTGGTCCCGTGACGAAGAGGATAGAAGCGATATCGTCGGGAGCGGGGGATTGGGAACGGGGGATAGCCTCCTCTTCCCACCAGTCCTCAGTCCCTGGTGCCCGCTTACTCAATTCGCTGAAGGTTAGCATCACAATGTCAAGTCCCCATCGTAAGAAAGCATCGCGAAGGGCATCGGCAAGGTTGTCGCCGAAAAGCGCTCCTTTTGCGTCCACGAATTGAGCGATGGCGGCAATATCATCGGGGCGCCATTGGCGGTCAAGGGGAACGACCGTTGCTCCCGCACAGGAAGCGCTGAAGTAGGCGATGACCCATTCGGGGCAATTGTCGCCGCACAAAATTACTCGGTCGCCCTGACCAATCCCCAAGTGGTGCAGAAAACGAGAATTCCGTTGCGCCAACCGCCACAGTTCGCCGTAAGTGTATCGCACCCATTCTTGCTCTAAGTCCCTTGCTGGCTGCCCCCTTCGTTGCAGCGCTACTTTTTCAGGGAAGCGAGCCGCTGCGTGTGCCAGCAAATCGGGCAGCGTTTCAACGGTTTCTGCCGCTCCGTTGTCCTCTGCTATCAAAAGGATGTGCCGCTTGAGACCTTGGATGTGCACCTCCTGTAAGTAATGGCGCCAGTCAATGGTCGTGACATCAAAGAAGAAGTCGCGTCGGTCCTCTTCGTCCATGCGTTCCCAAAGGCGCTGCAGGTTCTCGGTAGCGAACCGAGCGCGGAAGTGGGTGTAGGGGGCGTAGATGCCGAGAAAATACTCCAGCCGCTCCAAGGCTGCCTTCACAACATTCAAGCGCCGTTGCCACTGACGAACGACAGGAAGAAACGAAAAGGCATGTGCCAAACGCTCTTGCCATTCCACGAACCAACGGCGCCGGTGAAGCCACTTTTGGTAGCGGGGCAACGGCGGGAGCGTCCAAGGCTTGACTTTCAACGGTCGTCCATCGCGGTCTATTAATGGCTGCCGCTCAAAGTATTCGGTGCACCAACGCACCACATCGCGCAGCGTCAACAAATTTCGGGTGCTGGTGGCGATTTGGATGACAGTGGGGTTTACCGAAGACGAAAGGGTGGGACTACCGCCCCTTCCACCCTGCCCCACCGCTGCAATGGCAGCCAGCACCGTGTTGACGACGAAATCGCAAGGGATTAAGTCCACAACACACTCAGGGTCTCCGGGGAAATCGGTAAGTTGGCGCTTGGCGAAGCCGATAATGAGCGGATCTGCCATCCGTTGGTTTTCAATCCAGCCAGGTTCTGGTTCTTTGAGTGTGCTTTCAATAATGGCGGGGCGCAGGATGAGGGTGGGGATGTCTTCACACTCTTTCACAAGCAATCGTTCGCCCAACCACTTCGTGTAGGTGTAAGTGTCGTTGAAACCGCGTGCCTTTGCTCGGCGCATCCCCTCTTCCACCATCGCTTCCCGAAAAGCGCGTTCGCGGACGGGCGGAGGCGTTTCCTCGTCGCCCGATTGCTCCTCCACATCGCGACACAATTGCGACAACTCCGCAATCTCTTCGTCAACGCCTGTCGGGTCAGGAGGTATTTCCTCAATGAGCCCTTCTCGGATGCCGCAGACATAGCAGGTGGAAATGTGGGCGAAGATGGGGAGGGGTTTGCCAAGGGCTTGTCGCAAAGTTTTCCCTCGCTTTGCCAACTTCAGCACGCGCCGAACACCCAAAGCGTTCAGGTTCAAGGCTCGGTCTAACCGCTCGTCAAAAGCCACAACAGCGGCGCTGTTGATGATGATGTCCGTTTCGGCAGCGACCGCGTTGAAAGTGGTTTCGTCAAGCCCCAACCGCTCAAACGCCAAATCACCTTCCAACACCACCACTTTTTCTACCACGAAGGCATCAAATCGGTCTTGGTAGCGGCGGCGCAAAGTGGTGAAGATGGCAGAGCGAAGCAGTTCCTGCTGGACACGCTCATAAGCACTCAGCCACGAACCGTCAGGCAACCGCTTGCCCCGAACTAGCAAATAAAGCCGACGGATTTCGGGTAACGCCCGCAGCACCTTCTCCACCAGCGCCTTCCCCAGAAACCCTGTCGCCCCTGTAATCAACACCGTCTTGCCCTCATAAAACTCCCGAACCCAACCCATCATCACTCACCGTTTCGGCAAAGGCATTTGAAAAACCCAATGCTCTCTTCCCCGAGAAGTTTCCTTCGGGTCGGCTAATGACTGCTCCTACATGGATGCACCTCAAACGAAACGGCTAAGGAACTCTTTGCCTTTGAGAAAGCCTAATTCGCGTGGGAAGGCAGCGTCTTCGTGCTCAATGGAGAGCACTCCATCATAACCGATGTGCCGCAATGTTCCGATGTAGCGACCCCAATCAATGACCCCGTAGCCCGGAATGACATAGCGCCACCAGCCACTTTCATAGTTCCCAACCCACCGCCGTTTGTGCTCGTAAATCTGCATGTCCTTTGCATGGGTGTGAAAGATTCGGTGGGCAAACCGTTCTACAGCGGCGATGTAGTCAATGTCTTGATGCACCAGATGGGACGGGTCAAAGTTGAGCCCAAAGTTTTCACAGGGGACGACCTCAAAGAGCCGCTCAAAGTGATGCAACCCTTGCAAGTTGGTGGCGAACCAGTTTTCCAGTGCGATGTTGATGCCGCGCTGCGCCGCATACTCGCACAATGGTGCGAACACTCGCGGTGCTTCTTCCTCAATCGTCTGCATCTTCGTCTTGCCCGGCAGGGGGAAGCCTGCCAAAGTGCACACAACGGGCACTTCTAAGACCTCAGCGGCATCAATGATGGTGCGCAACTCGTTCAAGAAGGCTTCGCGCTTTTGCGAGTCTGGGTCTAACGGGTTGCCGTAGCGAGCCAGACTGGTGATTCGCACCCCCGTGCCCTTTAACAGCCGCTTGACCGAACGACCTTTATCCTTGAGCACTTGGGCAGCGTCAATGTGCCCGTGCCCGACACCGGCGACCACCTCCATCCCGCCAAACCCGTTGTCTGCCGCAAACTTCACCACATCCTTGAAGGACACATCCCGAAACGGCGCCGTCAGAAAGCCAATCAACATCTCAGCCTACCCCTTTCCTCAAGTTGTTCCGACCTCAGACAGGGAAAAGTTTAGCATCGCCCGACAAGCCTTTCAGGGTAGAAGGCGGGAAAGGTGGACATCGTGAGGGCGAAACTCGTCTTCAAATCTTCAAAGCACCCATGCGCCAGCGCGCGTAAGGGCTTAACCATCTCGTCTCTTGAGTGAGTCCCTTCACTCCTATCCAGCCGCCGACGAGCAGCGTTGTGATAACCACACTTTACGCTCCACCGGCTCGTCGCTTCTTCTTCCCCTTCCAACCTTCTACCGCTTCGCCATTGGTGATGATGTCGTGCATCGGCGGAGGTAAGGAGACCTTTGTTGAATTGGGTGCGAGTGTGGCATGATAGGGATGGACATTCTGACGGACGGGCAGGTGAACGGTGATGCAACGGGAGACGGCTTTGGCGCTGCTCGGCATAGGTGTCCTTTTGCTGTTGCTGCTTATTGGCTTTGCTGTTCACATCACTTTGCCGCGCCCGCCAGGACCGAGCGGGAAGCCGCCCGATGAGACCAAGCCTTCAACGGTTCCTGCAACTTTCCCATCAACGCAAACGGTTTCGCCAGTCAGCCCACCAGCCATCGTCACGCCTTCGCTGCCCCCTCCTGCTATTCCTGCCCCAGCAACTCCTACAGCCGTTGTTCCACCTTCGGGACAAGGGCAGGTAACAGCGGCTACCCCTGCGCCGCTTCCTCCTGCTCCTCCCCCTTCCGCTGGCACCCCCTTCGTCGCTGAGGAACCACAACGGGAAACGGAAGAAGCCGAGCCAACGAATGAAGCCCTTGCATGGGCGCGGGCGTTGGTGCGCACTCACCAACCCAAGTGGCAAATTCGGCTGACGAAAAGTTCGGCGACGTGGTTGGGTGAAGAAGGGTTCGCCCTCACCATAGAGCCAGAAAATCGTGTGACCATCGTTGCCCGCACTCAAACGGGATGGCTCTATGGTTTGTTGGATTTGGCGGAACGCCTGCAAGCCCGCGAAATTCTTCCCCCTCAATGGCGATGGACACCACCAGTTACGGAGCGTGGACTGGTCGTGGAGTTCCCTGCGTGGCTTTTTAACCCACCTCACTCTTCGGTGGCTTTCCGAACCTTCCTTCGCGACCGCTTGAAAGAACTGGCGTGGTGGCGGTTCAACACATGGGTGCTCCGATGCGATGGTCGCGAACCGAGACTGGGGACAGCCTTAACCCTCTTGGCAGACCTTGCCCCCCTCTATGGGATGAAAGTGCTCGTTTGGGCAGATAGGATGTCGCCCGCTTTGCAAACTTGGCAGCGGCAAGGGGGCAATGTTGTCGTCGTTTCGCCCGGAAACGGCACGGAGGGCATTGCCATTGTGGAAGGATGGGAACAACTTCCGCAAATCTTGCCGCTGTCTTTTAAGGCGGTCGTGAAAGCCTCCCTCTTTGCCCCTACGCTTCCCTCCCCCTTATTGCGCCTCTCTCGCTATCGCGAACGGGTCATCATGTTCGTTAGGCTGGACAAGGCATATCGGGATGTCTTTTGGTTTGACCCGGCTTGGGCACACCAATTCGTGCAAGCGATCCGGGAGGCGAAGTTAGGTGGGTTCTGGCTGTCCGTCCGCACGGCGTTGCCTCTCTGGACGATTGCGGCATTCGCTCAAGCCGTTAAGGCTCCCGATGCCAATGGGGAAGCCCTGTGGGGGCAGCGATGGGCGAGAGAAGGGCAAGGGAGCAGTCTTTGGTTGCTCGCTTTCCGAGAGGGGAGCCGAGTATTGCCGGAGTTGCTGTGGTTAGGAGTTTCCGACACGCCTCAATGGGGCGCGCCGTTGAAAGCCTTCCTGCTTGCTTCCCCCAAAGGACAGGAATGGGGCATCACCCTTTTGGGCGTCCCTGAAACCCTTCGTCTCCGTTCCCGTCCCTCCGACCCGTCCGTCTTGACCGTTGCTGACCTTGCCCGCCGATGGGAAAGGCGAGCCCGAGCGGTTTGGACAGCATTGGCACAGTTGCCCGAACCATCCGCACCAGATTGGAAAGTGGCTCAGCGGCTGACCCTCTTGAATGCGTGGCTTGCTCAACACTACGCTCACAAGATTGACGCTGCCTTAGCGTGGGCGCGCTTTGAAGAGGGCGACTTAACCGCTGGTCAAGAGAGCCTGCGTCATCTCGCTAAGTCGGTGCAGGCATGGGAGCAAGTGGTCGCCGTCGCCAACTCTGTGTCTCCACCGAACAATCGCTGGGCACAGGCATTAACTAAGTGGCGGCGCGAGTTGGAAGAGTATCAACGATTGGTCACGTTTCAATCCCACTAGGTGCGATTGCTACATGCCCCGCCCTATGCTCTCAGTGTCGGACGAGAAATTGGAAAGCGGATGGCTCTTGGAAAAAGGCAAGGTAAACAGGCACACCCAAAGGCAAATTGCGGCGATCAAAATCAGCGGCTTTCACTCTCTCCACCTCAGGGACTTGCAGGTAGGTGGGGTTGCGCTCCCAAGTGTAACCCTCCCCGCTCTTGACAATGTAGTAAGCTGCCCCCCGCATGAGCTTTAGGGGCGTGTATTGCGAGTCAAAAGCGCGGGCAACAAGATTGCAAGTCACCATCGGCTCGTTCCCGACCACAACGGCGATGTGGGCACAGTTAGGTGGAATGACAAGCAAATCGCCCGCTTGGACTTCCACAATGACGAACCGCATCACTTTGGGTGGGACGGCGAAAACATCCTCCACAAACTGAAGCAGAAAGAGCCCTCGCCCGTAAATGACCTCGTAGATTTCGGAGAAGGTGACACCCGCACGCGTGTAAGGATGGTAATGCCCAGCGGCTTTGAGCCATTCGTCCCCGTCCTTCGCTTGCCCATCCACACACAGCACCCCAGGATTGAAGACGGTCAAGTCGTAACGCAAGCCACTGGCAATGATTTGCCCTTCGTGTTCCGGCAACCGCACATCGCGATACATCCAGTAGAGCCAACGGGGTGTGTTGGCATTTGGGTTCTTCATCACGGGCTTGATATCACCGATAAGGCGCACCGCCGGCTTTTCATGCAGCACCCCTTCACCCAATTGAAGTTGCCACCCCTCTTCCGCAGGCACCAACTTCACTGGCAATCCCACCTGCTCCGTCAAGTCAACCATTGGGCAAACCTCCTCTGCTTTAGAGTTTTTACGCATCGCCTTCAATTATGCTGTAGGAGCGGCGTTAGCCGCGGAAAAAAAGAAGGTCAAAAATTCGCGCCTTACGGCGCTCCTACCGTGTATTGTCTGTTGCTCAACAGGTCTAAGTGAGTGCCAGAGCGATAGCGCCCATGATGCCTGCCTCGTAGCCGAGTTGAGCGCGAACGACTTCCAAACCTTCCGCCGTTTGGGGGAGCAAGTAATGAAGCAACCGTTGGCGAAGCGGGACAAGCAAAAGGGCTTCGGGTGCTTCCGCTACCCCCCCGCCCAAAATCACCCGCTTGGGGTTGAACAAATTAGCGGCTGCCCCAATAGCGAAGGCAAGGGCATCAACGGCTTCCCCCAAAATTTGCTGAGCGACGGGATTGCCTTCTCCTGCAAGTTGAAACACTTCCTCGCTGGTGACGGGACGCCCCAATCGTTCTGTCCCTTCCCGCCCGATAGCGCTTCCGCTGGCTAATGCCTCCAAACAACCTCTTCGCCCGCAGGTGCAAATGGGACCATCTGGCTTGACTGTCATGTGTCCGATTTCCCCTGCCAAATTCCGCCAACCGCGAACCAGTCTTCCGCCGCTGACAATGCCGCCGCCAATGCCCGTGCCGATATTGACATACAGCAAATCGTCAACTCCTTTGCCTGCTCCAAACTTTCCTTCGCCTAAAGTGCCGGCGTTCGCATCGTTGTCTACGACGGTGGGGATGCCGAAGCGCTCCTCCAGCGCCGCTTTGAGTGGGAAGTTCTCCCAGCCCTCCACATGGTGCGACAAGTAAACGATGCCCCGTGCAAAATCCACAGGACCGCCAAAACCTACCCCAATGCGGGAAACTATCAAGCCTTGCTGAGAAGCGTCTATCAGCAACTCTCCAATCATCTCGCAAATGGCAGCGAAGCCGCCTAAAGCACCTTCCTCCCGCTTCGTTTGCCGTCGCAGCAGTTTGATGAGGTGCCCTTCCTTCGTCGCCAAAGCCGCCGTCATCTTCGTCCCGCCAACATCCACACCGAGAACTGCTTCCGCCATTTTCCGTCACCTTGCGGGGCACCCAATCGCTAACTCCTTTCCACCTTCGCCGTCAAGAGCCAATCTTGCCCAAGGCGACGCCAACGGGCATCTTTCAAGCGAAGGGCTTCGTCAAGGTTCGCAATGCCTTCCCCGCCGATTGCGGGCACCGCCTTGTTCCCTCCGAGAAGCACTGGCGCTATGAAGAAAACCACACGGTCAATCAATCGCTGCGCCACCAACGATCCTGCCAATTCACTTCCACCTTCCACCAAAACACTCACAATGTCTCGCTCCGCCAATTTTTTCAATAATTCGGGCAAAGAAACACGCCCTTGTTTGTCGGGCGGCAACCGCCAAACTTGCGCTCCCACATGGCGGAGTTTTCGCACGCGACTTTCGGGGGCTTTCTCCGTCACGGCGATAATGCAAGGTGTTTCGGCGGCGCGGATAACTTTGGCTGTGGGGGGAGTTCGGGCAAGACTGTCCACGACGACTCGGACGGGTTGTTTCCCTTTGCCGCGCACCAGTCGCACTGTCAGTTGCGGGTCATCGGCGAGCACTGTCCCAACACCCACCATGACCGCATCATGTTCAAGCCGCAGGCGGTGGGCATAACGGCGGGCTTCTTCACCCGTCAGCCATTGCGACTGCCGCGTGCAGGTGGCAATTTTGCCGTCAGCGCTCATCGCCAATTTCAAAGTCACAAAGGGCATCTGTTGGGTGATGAACTTGGCAAAGGGCGCAATCAAATCCTTTGCCTCCGCTTCCAAAACGCCGATCGCCACTTCAATGCCTGCCGCTCGCAGTCGGGCAATCCCGCGCCCGTTGACAATCGGGTTGGGGTCAAGAGTGCCGACGACCACTCGCTGGATGCCAGCAGCGATGATGGCGTCGGTACAGGGCGGTGTCCGCCCGTAATGGTCGCATGGCTCCAAAGTCACATAAAGAGTTGCCCCCTTTGCTTTCTCGCCTGCTTTCGCTAAAGCGATGGCTTCCGCGTGCGGCTTTCCTGTTCCTTCGTGGTAACCTTCTGCGACGAGTGTGCCTTCTTTGACAATCACTGCTCCAACGGGGGGGTTGGGCGATGTCCAGCCAAGGCGCTTGCGTGCTAATCGCAACGCCCGCCGCATCCAAAACTCATCCTCTCGGCTCACGATCATCCCCCTCAGGGGGCGGTTTTTGTTCCGCCAATCGCTTCAACTCTTCGCCGAGTTGGTGGTAAAGGGCAACCTTCCGCTTCACCTGCTCGCTCATTAGCCAGCGCCAATCGTGGATTGCCATGATGAAAAGGAAGGCAACGGTCACGAAAGCGAAGGCTAGAAAGAAAGCCCAGTAAGTTGCTGCCGCTCGTCGGTCGGGGAAGCGGAGTAGGTAAAAGCCGGCGAACATGCCGAAGAAGACGGCGATGATGAGCACCCAACTGACGATGCGCCAGACGAAGCGGGACGAGGAGACGATGGTGCGTTTGCGGACGAAGGCAAACACTTCCCACATCAATCCTGTCAAGCCGCCCGCAATCATGACCAGCAGCAACAAAGCGCCACTCAACGACGCCTGCGTTTCCGTCATCCTTCTCGCCTCCATTGGCGGCTAAGTCTTCTTCATCTTGGCACATCTGACCAATGGAGGGCAAGGTGGCTTACAATTCAACACGACTCAAAGCCGACTGACGGCGAAATTTTGCTGCAAGGGGGAGTGGGACATGCGTTGGATATGGGTAATGCTTTTGGCGATGGTAACTTGCCTTTGGGCACAGCCACCGTCCAAGCCGTTGGTGCTTTCTGGCACGGTCAATTTGGTGGCAGCAGCAAATGGAGGCACTATTGTCAAGTTCACCAGCCAACTGGACGACGAGCATTGGAGTGTCCGCAACCTCATTGACGGCACCGTTTGGGACGGGCGAGAGCCCCAGACAGGCACCAACGGGTGGGCATCCAAAGAGGCGAAGTTCCCGCAGGAAATTATCTTTGCCTTCCGAAACCGAGAAGTCAAACTCATCAACAAGGTTGTCCTTGACCCCACCATCCCTGACCCCACTTTCATCGGTCGGGCAGCCCGCGATTTTGAGGTCTGGGTCACCACTAACCCGAACCCCGACACCGCTCAATGGAAACTGGCGCTCATTGGCACCTTGCGGAACGAGAAGCGGCGGCAGGAATTCTACTTCTTGCCCACCGAGGCGCGCTATGTCAAGTTGCGCATCCTCAGCAATCATGGGAGCGACCGCTATGTGGCATTGGGCGAATTTGAGGTCTACGAAGCCACACACGGTCTCGCTGTCCTTGACCAACTCATCGCTCGCTTAGAGCAATTGCTGGCGGACTTGAAGCGCTACCGGGACCAGTTGGCGGAACAAGGGCTCCGCGCCCTCACCGAAGGCTCAGAACAGGCAACAGGGGGCGAAAAGGGGCAAAAGGAGCAGACGCCTTCGGAAACTTCTTCGGGGTCGCAAAAAAATCCCTGACACCTCACAAGGGTTCGTGGCATTGAACGGATTGAGCAAACTGCTCCCAAATTGCCTCTTGCTCTTTCGCAATGGTTGCGGTGGCGAGATAGAGGCGATTGCTTTGCTCGCAATGCCAAAGCCAGCCGCGAAAGAGAGAGAAGGGGTTGCTCGTCCAAAGCCGCCGCAGGAAAACATGGAGCGGGCTTTTCGCTCGTTGGTCTGTCCCCACCAACACCATCCCTTCATGCCCGAACAGAGGCTCAAGGCGGTAGTGGACGGTGAAGCGCTCTCTCATGTCCTTGCCCAGCGCCTCTACAGCGAAGTCTTCCAACCGCTTGCTTTTCAGCAGCACAGAGGCAGGACCGAATCGGGCAATCGCCAGTTCGTAATCGCCTTGCCGAAAAACGAACCGCAACTTCCCCGGGACCAACTCGCTTTTTGTCAATGACCAGCCCCTAGGGGCTTCAAAGCGTAATCCGTAAACCGACCAAACTTCCCAGTCCCCTCCCGCATGGTCGGAGAGGGAAAGGAAGACCGTTTTCGCCCACTCCCGTACCGGCTCGTGCTCGTAGCCGACCACTTGCACCACTAACGCCCGCCGGCATTCCTCACAGAACCACATCATCCCGTAACCGACTGTCCCCGCCTCCCACATGAAGTCGCGGACATTGCGTTTGACTTGACGGCGACTGACTAAATGGAGATTGCGGCGGATAGTGATAGGCTTCCCCTGCTTGCGCAGCAATTGCTCCAAACTTTGCAAGTAGCGTTCCACCTGTTCGTCCAGCACCACACGCCCAGCGGAAACGAGGGTCCACTGAATTTCGCAGCGCAAAACCCCATCCTCTTCAAAGCGCAGGTAGCCATCAAAGCGGTTACCTTTCGCATGCACCAAGTCCCAGTTTTCCGGCACCGTGAAAGTAAGCCCCATCCAACCGACAAGCTGCCCGCCTGTCGGCATACTCCCATCACTCCTTTAAAGGGCAGGTGCAAGCGGCTGCAAAAAGTGTTGCATGGGGTAGGGGAGGGAGCAACTTGTGGGGGTCAACGCCGCACAAAGCGGTCGGCGAGGAAAAGGGCGACGAGCCCGACAAGGATGCTGCTGAGCACAAACCATTGAAGGGCTTCTCGCCACGGAGGGGGCAAAAGGGGCTTCCCCAAAGAAAGTGCCACAATGGAAAATTCGCCCCGCACCCAAAGGCAGAAAAGCAACCGACGCTTTGGGCGAGGGCGCAAGGTTTCCCAAATCCCTATCCCCCACGCTGTCAAAAGTTTCGTCGCAATCCCCAATAGCAACAGCATCAAGCCCCAAAGCATCCCCTCTGCTGAAAGGCGAAGGGGAATTTGTAAGCCGAAGGTGAAGAAGAAAGCCGCAATGCCAATCTCCCGAAGAAGGTGAAGGCGTGCCTCCAATTCCTCTCTCTCCCGCACCCTGGTCAAGAGCTGCCCAGCAAGAAAAGCGCCTAAGGCTTCCGACAGGTGGAGGGAAAATGCGAAAGCGCTGATGATGAGGATGAGGGTGAAGACGACCAAGTTGTCCAGTTCCTTCGGTACTCGCTCAAACAAACGCTCCAACGGTCGCGTGAGGGTGAGGGATGCCACTGCCATGACGGCGATGAAAGCGAACGCCGTCAAGACATTGCCCCAATTTGCCTCACCTCTTGTCAAGCCCGAGGCAATGGCAAGCAGGAACATAACCGTCACGTCCTCTCCCACCGACACCCAAACGATGGCTTCGGTTTCCGGGTTTGCCAAGCGGCGCGCTTTATAGAGGGCGCTCAGGGTGATGACGGAACTGGTGGGGTAAAACGCCATCGCCGCGAAAAAGGCAGCAGGCGCCGGTAAACACGCCAACCACAGAATGCCGAAGGGGAGGCAAAAGTTGAGGGCGAAATTCAAAGCGATGGAGAGGAGCCGATATGGGGCAGTGAGAAGGCGTTGCCACTCAAATTCCATGCCGAGAAAAAAAAACACCAGAATTACCCCGATGGTGCTGAGCAGCAGGAGCGAAGGGAACGGACGCAACAGCCATTGAGATGCCAATCCTGCCGCCAAATAGCCCAAAAGGGGCGGTAATCGCAATCCGCTAAAGACGAGCCCGCCCACCGTCATGGACAGAAACACCAACCCAACCCCTGTCAACTCCCGCTCCAATGCCGCATGTCCGCTCACAACCCCTTACCCTCCCCAAAAGTTTCCTGAAAGCGGCGCATTTGTTCCCCAGTCCCCACCAGCAAGAGGAGATCACCGACTTCCAAGCGCTCCGTCGGGTCGGGGTTGGGGATAATTCGCTCACCGCGCCGAATGGCGATGACTGAGACGCCTGTGCGTTTGCGGATTTGCAACTCAGCGATGCTGTGAGATGCCAGAGGCAAGTTAGGGGTCACCGTGAGCCAATCCAGCACTAACCCACGCAAAACCAACTCCGCTTGATGGAGGGGCGTGGGCTCATAGGCGGCACCGCCTAAAATGAGCGCCACTTCCCGCGCCTCCGCATCGGTCAGGAAAATCTCGGCACATGGCTCATCGGCTTCGGGGCGAAAAAGGAACATTTCCCGCTCGCCCGTTATGTGGACGACGATGACCAACTCGTCGCCCGATTGCAAAGTGATCGCAAACTTCTTCCCGACGCCGGGAAGCGTAGTCTCCCGAACCTTCATCGTGCGCACCTCCAACGAGCCAAGCCTTTCTCGCCCTCCAATGTTAGCGCACCATGAACCTTCGCTGTTAGAAAGGTGTCTAACACTATGAAGCCGCAACTTTCAAGGAGGTGTCGGCAGCATGCGAAAATGGTTAGGACTTACCCTCGCCACATTGGTCGTCGGCATCGCCGCAGCGGGGGTGCATGCCCAACTGGGAAGAATCCTCAAAGGTGGCGCTGTTGTTTTCTTGGTCAACCAGTTCGGCAAGCAGATTAACGATGGCATCAACACTGCTTTGATGAACCGCAAGTGGGAGCATCGGCAAGCGACGAAAGTCGTGCCCATCGTTAGCATCGGGAGCGGCGCCTATGTCGGTGCCGCACAGGTCATCGGGAACGAGGAAGCCGTCAAGAAGGTGGAAGCCGTCGCCCAATTGGAACTGAACTTGCCAGGGCGCGCCCGAGCGAAAGTCCTCATCCCCGTTGACAAAGTGAGCCTGAACGTCACGGAGATGCAGCGAGTTTATGATGTTGGCGTCTCGGCAGTCATTGACATCAAGTTGTGAGCCCTTTGGGCTTTCTGATGTGGCACAATTTGTGGGTGGCGGCGGAAAGTTTCCCCTTCCCCGCCACCCGTTCATTCTTGGAGACCGCAGGGGTGGGCTACCATGACAACGGAGCGCGTGACAACCGGCATTACGGGTCTAGACATTGTGTTAAATGGCGGTCTCTTGCGGGGAGCGACGGTGTTGGTGCAAGGTTTGCCTGGTGCCGGAAAGACCACTTTGGGGCTCCAATTCATCTATCACGGAGCCACCCAGGGCGATGAAGTAGGGCTCATCGTCAGTTTTGAAGAATTCCCCACCCAAATGCTTCGCGATGCTCGCAATTTTGGCTGGGATTTTGAGCCTCTCATCCAAGCGGGCAAGGTCAAGGTCATCGCTTCCTCCCCCCAAGCCTTCTACCAACAAATCCGCAACCCTGAAAGCGAACTCAATCGGTTGCTAACGGAAGGAAAAATCCAGCGGGTGCTCATTGACAGTTTGAGCCACTTCCAACGGCTCACCAGCGACCCCGTAGAGTTGCGGGAGATTTTGAACAGCCTGCTCAACCGCTTGCGTGCCTCGCAGGCTACCGCCATCTTGACGCAGGAGGTCCGATGGAGCGAAAGCGAAGTTTCGCTGGAGCAGTATGCCGTTGATGCCGTCGTGCAACTTTTCTTTGAGCCCGTGGGCAAAGTGCAGCGGCGGCGCTTTTTGGAAGTGCTGAAAGCGCGTGGGCAATCTTTTCAACCCGGACGGCACAGCATGGAAATCACCAGTGAGGGCATCAAAGTTTACCCTATCCCCGTCCCGCGCGGGCGAGAACGAGCCCTTTCCATGCAACGGGTCGCGACGGGTGTGCCTGGTTTAGACCGCATGTTGGGCGGTGGCTTCTTGGAAGGGTCAGCCATTTTGGTAGCGGGTGAAATAGGCACCGGCAAATCCACCTTGGTTCGCCAGTTCATCGCTCACGGCGTCTTGAATGGCGATGGTGGGTTGTATGTGAGCCTCCGAGAAGACCCTCAGCGAATTCTGCAAAGTGCCCGAACCATCGGTCTTGACCTTGCTCCAGCGGTGGAAGACGGCTCCCTCGTCATCCACTATGTGGCGACAGATGTGGACGCCTACAAACTCTTTTGGGAAGTCAAGTCCTTATTGGAGCAGCGAGAAGCGTTGGGGAAACCTATCCGCCGTGCCGCTATTGACAGTTTGTCCGACCTGGTTGCCACCTACCCCGACCCATCTTACCTGCCGCAATACTTGCACGCTTTCGTGGAACTATTCACTTTGCACGGCATCACTTGCGTCTTCACTTGGAGTGTGGCGAGCACCAACGGTCCCACTTATTCGCCCATTGACCCGGATTTGGCGCGCGGTTTGGATTGCATTCTTATGCTCCGTTACATGCTCGTCCACGACCACATGCGGAAAGTCATGACGGTCGTGAAGATGCGCGGCAGCGAGCACGACACGGGTATCCGAACCGTTCGTATCAACGACGGGGAGGGCATGTTGGTGGAGACGGGCTTTGAAGGGATGCCGTCCTTCATCCGCAAACTCCAACAATTGGCAGCAGAGCACGGAGGCGAAATGCACATCACCTAACCTGCCGAATAAGCGACAACGATCGTGGGAGGTTAACGGATGCCACCAGAATTGCAAGCATTTCTGTTCAGTTCGGTTGGTTGGGTGCGATTTTGGTTATTGCCCCGTTTAATGTCTGCTGCCCTTATCGCCTTCGCCGCCTACCTTTTCATCCGCTGGCTGGATGGGCGGTGGCAAAGTTGGCTTCGTCCTATTCTCATCGGGGCGCGCGACCGCAGCGCCGTTCAAACCGTTTGGCGGCAAACGCGGTTGCTCGCTTTGCCCCGCACCTTCTCCCGAATCGTTGTTTTCCTCGCTGCCTTGTGGCTTATCGCCGAGCGCTTTCAAGTGCCTAACCAGGTCATTGCGGGTATGTTGCTTTTCGCCCTTTTCGTTGTCCTCTGGGCTTTCCGGCACCTTTTTGCCGACCTATCCGCCGGCTATGTCTTGGTGCTGGAAGACACGCTGAGCGAAGGGGACTGGGTGTCGTCTTCCTTTGGGGAGGGAATGGTAGAGCGAATCGGTTGGTTTGCTGTCCACCTTCGCACCAATAATGGGACGCAAATTGTCATCCCGCACCGAGCCCTAGCCAGCACTGCCTTAAAAGTGCACCGTCACGCCCCTCAAACGATGCAACAATAAAACCGTCCCAACCGCCTCACGGGGGCTGGCAGCAGATGGGCACGGCTCATCGGTCGGAAACATCTGTTTTCGGTTAGGGGGTTGGCTTTTCACAACTCGCGGACGCGGATGTTACGGAAGTGGATTTCGGCGCCTTCAGACTGGAAAATCAAGTGCCCTTTGCGCGGCTCAGCGTTGGCGCCGACAGCAACCACATGCCCGTTAAGGCAAGTGGCAACAAAGCCATTGTAGTGCACGATTTCATAGGTGTTCCACTCCCTCAGGCGGGAAGGGCGTTGCAGCACGGGCGTTGCATCCACTTTCGCACCCGCCACGCCGAAGATGCGCCCCACTTCTGTGTAAAGCAACTGGAACTCAATGCCGTAAGGCCAGATGCGGTCGGGCAGGTTCATCAGGAACACCCCGCTGTTGCCCGGCTCCATCATGCGATACTCAAACCGCAGGATGAAGTTGCCGAACTCGCGCTCCGTACGCAAGTAACCGTTAGGGCGACCGGTGCAAATGAGAACGCCGTTTTCCACCCGCCAAGTTTTAGCAGGGTCGCCGCCAGGCAGGAAAGGCACAAACCCTGTCAAGTCCTTGCCGTTGAACAGCGGCACAAAGCCTTCCTCTTTCTCGGGCTCGCTTTGGGCAAATGCCCAGGTTGCCAAACCTGCCACGCTTGTTAAGCCCAAATTCGTCAACACATCTCGCCGCCTCATCGCTTCTCGCCTCCTTTCGGTTTTTGCCAAGTTACGGCTCTTGCCGTTGTGACCTCCGCCGTTGGCTGCCACCGCCTCCTTCCGAGATTTTTCCGACACGCTGCGAAAATTTTGGTGAGCCTTTTCAGGATGGGAGCACCGACAACACGATGTCGGGGAAGTCGGAAGCGATAGCATCTACGCCCATCGCTGCCATCTTCTTCGCCAACTCAGCATTATTGACCGTCCATGTCCCGACGAACAAGCCGCGCTGGTGGCAATAGCGGATGCGTTCGCAGGTTAAGGCGGGGTAGTTGACGGTGACGGAGTTGGCACCGCACCGCAACGCTTCTTGCACGAACGCTTTGAAGGTTTCGTTGCTTTCCCCTATCTTCGCACCACCGATGAGCGAGCAAGGCAGGTTCGGTGCTAACTGTCGGACGGTGGCAATGGCAGATGGGTGGAAACTTCCGATTTTGACCCAATCAAAAGCGTCAAGGCGGCCCAAGGTTGCCACAATGTCCGCTTCCGTCCCAACTTCCTTGATTTCCACGAAGACGACCACACACCCGTCAATGAGTTTCAACACCTCCTCCAGGCGTGGAATTCGTTCGCCCACAAATTCGCTCCCCTTCCACGCCCCCGCATCCAAGCGCTGCAACTCATCCCAGGTCAAGTCGGCAACGCGCCCTTTCCCGTTCGTGGTGCGGTCAACGGTCGGGTCGTGGATGACAACCAAAACCCCATCTTTCGTGCGGCGTACATCCAACTCAACGGCATCAATAGGCAACTGCAACGCCTCGCGGAAAGACCTCAAGGTGTTTTCGGGGAAACGCCCTGAAAAGCCCCGATGCGCAACCACCATCGGTCTCGTCCGCATCGCTGTCACCTCTTTGAGTTTTCAACGGCGGTCTTTAGCCGGTTGTGACTGATAGCCAATCGCGGCTAATAGCCGCCTTACCGCTGCAGCGCCCACTCATTCGCCATCACAACCAGCGACCCTGCCAACCAAACCACTGCCGACACCGCAGGAAAAGTTTAGTGCTCAAACAAGTCTTCTGCTTCATCACATCGTCACGAACTTGCGGTAGCGGTAGGTGAGTGTCTTTTCGCCCGGCGACAGGGTGAGTTGCCAGCGGATATGGCTGGTTGGATTTCGGTCGGCAATGCGGGCTGGCGGCGTCATTTTAATTCCGCGCCACCGCTTGCGGAAAAGATGCCTTCGCGGGCTTCAGGGAAAGGGCGCAGGGACACTGCGCCGTTCTTCGGGGGATTGGACGGGTGTGCTATTTCACTCGCAAAAGTGCCTTGGCATAATCTTGCGGTAGCCTGACGGGCACATCTATTGACAACCTTTAGGAGGGACGAAAGCGATGCGCCGCTGGCTTTGGTGTGCGATTTTGCTTGGTGTCGTTGCAAAAGCGGGTATAGCCCTCAGCCCCAACGATATTCTGCCGCCCAACAAAATTCGTCCCGGCATGAAAGGCTACGGGTTGAGCGTGTTTAAAGGCACGACCATTGAGCGTTTCCCCGTCACCGTTTTGGGCGTGCTGGAGCGCTATGACTTTGACATGGACGCTATCCTCATCCGCATAGATGGCGGCACTGTCCTTCAGCGTAGGTCAGGCGTCATTGCAGGAATGAGCGGAAGCCCGATTTTCATCAACGGCAAGTTAGTGGGGGCAATCGCTTTCGGTTGGGGATTTCCCAAAGAGCCCCTTTGCGGCGTTACGCCCATCACAGCGATGCTGGCGTGCACCGACCCAAAACGCTATCCATCGCCCCGCTTGACAACTGGTACTTTGCGCCCGAAGGGCGCTCCCATTGTCGTCGGTAACCGAAGCATCCATCGGGTTTGGCTCGCAGCGAACCAAAAGAAGGCAGAAGCACTCCGCAAGCGTTTGCGCCCCGATGAAGGTTTGCTTGTCCCTGTCGCGACGCCGCTCCTCGTCTCTGGCGTCCCCCGCTCCCTGCTCCCCCTTTTGCAGCGAATGTTGGAGCCTTACAACTTCTTGGTGATGGAAGGCGCAGGTGGGAAAGCCGTTTCAATTCCTGTCAAGGACGCTCCCATCCGCCCCGGCAGTGCGTTGGGCGTTCAGATTGTTGGCGGGGATGTGGACTTCACGGCGGTAGGAACGGTCACTTGGGTGGAAGGGAACAAGGTGCTGGCTTTCGGTCACCCCCTGTTTGGGTTCGGCAGCGTGGACTTCCCCATGACCAGCGCTTATGTGCTGGACATCTTCCCTTCCGTCGCCTTTTCCTTCAAGTTAGCCGTCGGGTTAAAGGAGCGAGGGCATCTCACTCAAGACCGAATTTTCGCTGTTGCTGGCGAGTTGGGGAAGCCGGCGCGCACTGTCCCCATGGAAATTGCTTTGCGCAACTTCGCCCAGAAATTGCAGCGGTTCTACCATCTGAAACTGGCGAGCCACCGCGAAATCATCAACATCGCCGCTTACATCAGTTTGCTGGGCACCATCGCTACGGGCATCGGGGAAGCCGAAGAAGGCAGCACTTACATGCGCTTGCGGGTGGAAGCGAAAGACTTGCCGCCCATCGTGCGGGAGAACTGGTTTCCCAACGAAGGTAGGATGGGGATTGGGGGCATCATCCTCATCACCCTCGGTGGGGCTCGCATTTCGCCCATTGCTGAGTTGGCGGACATCATGGAAGCCGCCGTCGGAAACCGGTTCGGCGAAGTTCACTTCACCCGCATTAGCGCTGAGTTGGAGTTCTATCCGCAGCGGCGGACGGCGTGGATTGACCGCGTGACCGCTCGCAAAACTCGTGTCAAGCCCGCAGAGAAAGTGCCCGTCACCCTCACCCTCAAAGGTTGGGGCGGATTTGAGCGGACGATGAGGGTGGAGTTGGAAGTTCCCGCCAACGCCCGTCCTGGTCGGCTGCGCTTCTTAGTGGGGGGCGGAATGATGGGGGAAATGGTACGGCAACAATCAGGCTACCGTCGCCCTCGCCCCCGCTCCCTGCGGGAACTGTGGGAGCAACTGCGGGATGTCTACGCCAACAACGAAGTCCTCATCGCTACCAGCCCCCTCACTTCCGGCGTGGAAATTGCAGGCAAGCGATGGGAGAGCCTCCCCTCCGCTACATTGGAAGCGTTGCTGAGCATGGGTTCCTCGGACATCCAGTCCATCCGCGATTATCGGGAGAAACGATTCGCCTTTGACCGCATCTTGACCGGCATGGCATCCATCACCTTGACGGTGGAGACGGACGAACGAGAAAAAGAAGCCCCACCCCGCTTGCCCATCGCCCAACCCTCACCTCCTTCGCCCCCTCCAAGCAGTCCGCCCGGCAGCCCGCCTCCCGAAGGTGGGGATGGCGAAGAGATGGCGCTGTTGATGCTTCAGCGGCTGGCTACCTTAACCCAACAGTGGCGGGATTTGACAGAGAGGGCGTGGCTCTCAATCCAACTGATGCGGCAAAAGTGGCAGGACGAGAATACTCTGCCTCGTTGGTGGCTCTCCATCGCTCCATTGCTTCAGCGGGAGGAGAAGATGGACAAAGAGCAGCCGCCCCAACCGCCGGATTGGGAAGAAGTGCGCCGTTTATCGCCAGAGCAACCAGAGGGCAAGGAGCCACCACAACAACCACAGCCACCTGCTCAACCCGCTCCCCCTTCCGCTCGCACCCAGCCGTTGGCGCGGTTGCCCAAAACTTGGGTGCTGGAGAAAGGCGACGATTGGCTCAAAGGCAAACTGGACGGCACACTCGTTTCCACCGACGGCACTGTCACTTTGGGCTATCACCCTCAACGCCTTTACGAACCGACTGAAACGATCGGGGCTTTCTGCTTGCTGCCAAACGGTGATGGGACACTCCTCGTTGGCACCCTCGGTCCTGCCCGATTGATTCAGTTGAGCCCCAACGGGGAGCGAAAACTCATTGCGGAAATTGCCGATGAAGCCATCATCACTGCCATTGCGAAGGCACCTGATGGAGCCGTTTGGTTCGCTACTGCCCCTAATGGGAAACTCTTTTTAGTCGCTCCTAACGCAGAGAAGCCGGAAGAAGTCTGTCAACTCAATGCAACTGTGTGGGCAATCGCCTTTTTAGACGATGGGACAGCGGTTTTGGCAACTGGTCCCGAAGGAAAAGTCTGGACATTGGTGTCGGGGGAGAAAGAGCCGAAGGTGTGGGTGCAATTGCCCGAACGACACGCTTTGGCGTTGGCGAAAGGGAAAGACGGAAGCCTCTTCGTCGGCACGAACCCGCGCGGGAAAGTGTATCGGCTCGCTCCCGATGGCAGGGTAGAGCCTTTCTTTGAAGCGCCGCAAAACCCTGTTCAAGCCCTCGCAGTGGACAGCAAGGGCAACTTGTATGTCGGTGTCAGCGGTGCTGCCATCGTCTACTTAGTGCAACCTGATGGTCGCTGGCGCGAGTTGCGTCGCTTCACTCCTGAACGGCACATTATGGCGCTTTGGGGCTTGGAGGACGGGGTTCTGGTCGCCACTGGCTCACCGGGCAAACTTTACCGCCTCACTTCCGACGGAGTGGCGTCGTGGCTTTACGACAGTGAGCAATCGCACTTGCTATGCGTTGCCGTCAACGGGAACGAAGCATTCCTCATCCCGTCGGAGTCGGGCGAAGTAGTGCGTTTGGTGCGAAACAAGGAAGGCACCTACCAGTCACCCATTTTGGATGCGGGGCAATTGGCGCGCTGGGGCGTTTTGCGGTTTGTCGCTGATGTCCCTGAAGGAGCGCAGGTGCTCCTTCAAGCCCGCACGGGCAACACCGCTTACCCCGATGCCACCTGGAGCGATTGGTCACCCGCCTTGACAATTTCTGATCAACCCTTATCGTGTCCACCCGCTCGTTACTTGCAAGTGCGCGTCATTCTGCGCGCGAATGACGAAGGGAAAGCCCCCCTCCTCAAACGCCTCGCCATCGTCTACTTGCCCAAGAACCAGCCACCGCGTTTGACGGTGCAAGAACCATCGGCAGGTGCGGTCGTTTCGGGCAAGGTGACCCTTCGTTGGCGCGGGGAAGACCCCGACCGTGACCAATTGAGTTACGAAGCCTTCTACTCCTCGGACGGCGGCAAAACTTGGACGCAGATTCGGGAAGGTGTTTCCTCTCAATCGGCGCAGCGACGGCAACAAGAAAAGCCATCCGAAGAAACCAAAAGTGACGGGCAAAAGGAAGCAAAGCCCGAAGAGCGACCGCAACCAAGTGGCGCCACGACCGCTTCCAGTCTCACTTGGGACACAACAAAAGTGTCCGATGGCGTTTATTGGTTGAAGATTGTCGCCAGCGACCGAATCGCCAACCCCGATGACCCACAAACTGCTGAACAAATTATCGCTCCCGTCATCGTGGACAACACACCCCCGATAATCGGCACGCATAGTGTCAAGCGTGACGGCAACAAGTTGTTGGTGCCCGTCTACGACAACACGAGCATCGCCAGCGCTGAATACCGCGCCGAAGGCAGCGAATGGATTGCTGCTGTCTGTCAGGACGGCGTCTTTGACCAACCTTACGAAATCCTCATCGTTGACCTAAGCCGCTTGCCAAAGGAAGCCAAGGCAGTGGAAATCCGCGCCCGTGATGCCGCCGGCAACGAGCAAGTAGCAAAACTTCCCGTGCCTCAATAGAGCCCGAGTTACTCGCCAGCAATCTTGCTGACCGGTCAATCTCTCGTTGAAAACTCTCCCCAGCAACACCGTTAGCACAAAATCGGCGAAAATGCAGGAAAAAAAAGCCGTCAAACTGGTGGGGTTTTTGAGGGGGCGAAAGTATTGACGCCACTGTTACCTTGCCCTACCACCCCAACCGGCAGTTCTGGTCTTGTCCGGCGGCGAAACTCAGGTGGGACATTATTGCCCAACCCTGTCCTTATCCTTCTGCTCCCTTCCACCCAGCGCCTACATGGAGCGAGCACTATCGGACAGGGTGGTGGCACTGGACACCTGATTGGAACAGGAGTTCCATTTCCATCGCCTGGAACATGGACGGGTTGCTAAGATCGGGTGGGAAGAAGTTGCCCGAGATCCAAGAGCCGGCGATGTTCGTCATGTTTGCGGACGGGGCGCATCCAGAGGCGAACTCGTCAGTAGGGCGAATCGCTTTCGCTGACAGATGTGGGATGGAATGCTGGCTTTGGACATGGAGCCCTAACCCCGCATTGCTCCAAGAGCCAAACATTTCCAGAGCCACTCGTCACATGTTGGGTTCCAACATCACATGGGTAGATGGGCACTCCAAGTGGATGAGTTGGTCAGGCTTAATTGGTTGGTGGCAAAAGTCAGGACCCACTTTTGCCATTCGGCAAGAACGGACAGGGTTGTGGGCCATTCGCGGAGGTCCAGCAGACGACGGAGCGCCAGATAGATGACCACAAGTGAGGTGATAGGCGATGTGGGAACGGCTCCGCAGACCCCTTTCGCCGATTCAGGTTATTGTCGTTCTCGTCATTGTGGGGTTGATTGTGGCTGGTTACTTTTTCTGGCGCTCCCGCCAGCAGCCTCAATTGGGACCTCCACCAGGTAATGGAAGTGCCAGCCTACCCAATAAAGCCTGGAGGATAGTGTCCTCATCTATGGCGACTACACTTCAGGCGGATTTATTGACCGCTTCTGGGCGCACTATGTTGGGGGACAATGACGGGTTTGGCTTAGGAGGTGAGAACTATGCCCATTGGGCTTGCGGGTGTATTGGGTGCGGTGATGTTGGCGGTGTTGAAAGGGACACCCCAAAACCTTTCTTCCTTCACTGACCATGGCATTGCAGCGCCCTTTAGCCACTCGCGGGGCATTGTTGCCACAAGTGATGGGCGAGGGCGCAACATCGTGCTCGTTTGGCTGATGGACCATCGGGGCACTTATGCCTTGTTGCTTATTGACACCGAAACAGGCAAGTATGAGCAATTCCCCACGCCCTTCCCCGTCCGCTCCACAATGGACTCACCTTTCGCTAACCTGCTTTCGTCCCGCAACCGCCTTTACACTTTGTTCGCCAACCATTTCGTGGAGTTTGATCCAACAAAACGCGCTTTTACTTTTTGGGGCAAAACTTCGGGCATTGCGATGGGCTTAACCGAAGATGACAGCGGCGTCATCTGGGCGGCCACTTACCCCAACTGCGGGCTCGTTGCCTTCAACCCCACAACCCGCGAACTGCGGGACTTTGGCATCATCAACCAAGAAAATTGGGCACAATATCCGTGGTGTGTCGCCGTTGACGATGTTGGCTGGGTCTATGTAGGCATCGGCTACACCCACTCGCAAATCGTGGCGTTCAATCCCCAAACAGGCGAAGCAAAACCGATGTTGCCCGAAAGTGAGCGCCGACACGGAACAGCATGCGTGTATCGTGCCGAGGACGGAAAAGTTTATGGGCAGTCGGTGCAGGGTGAAAAGGGCAACTGGTATGCGTTCCATGCGGGTAACGCTCACAAACTCGGTGCGACGCCTGCCGCCAAGCCCATTCAGCGACATCAGTTCAGAGACTGGTGGGGCACTATGCACCGAATCTTTCCTGACGGCAAACGCATCCGAACTTGTGACCTGGTGGAACGGATATTGGTGGTGGAAGACCCGACAACAGGTGAGACGAAGACGGTTCGGTTTGACTACGAGACAGAAGGGGCTCACATAATGAGCGTCATCGCAGCGCCCGACGACACTGTTTGTGGGGGAACCGCTTTCCCTTTCTTTGCCTTCCGCTACGACCCGAAGACAGACAAATGGGAGCGATATCCTTGCTATTGGCAATGGAACACCGTTGCAAAGCAAGACAAGAAGGTGTTCGTGGGTGGCTATGAGGAGGGCTTTCTGTTGGAGTGGGATGTCAAGGGGGCATGGGTCCCGACGGAAAAGGGCAACCCAAAATCCAATCCGAGATTTCTAACCCAATGTGCCCCCAACCCTGCCATCAATCGCCCCCACGATTTGCTGGCTCATCCTGACGGGCGGACGCTTATTTTAGCAGGCACACCCGCTTACGGTTACACTGGCGGCGGTTTGCTCTTTTGGGACCGAACCACCGAAACGGCGACGATTTTAGAGCACACGCAACTCATCCCCCATCACGCCACGATGAGTTTGGTCGCTTTGCCCAACGGCAAAGTAGTGGGGGGGACGACAACGGCACCGGGGACGGGCGGGGAACAGAAGGCAAAGGAAGCGCACCTTTACCTCTTGGATGTCACCACCAAACGCCTTGAATGGCACGATGCTGTTTTGCCCGGTGTGCAGGAATATACCGACTTGTGCGCGGTGAATGGGCTTGTCTTTGGCGTTGCGGACCGGCGCCGTTTCTTCGTGTTTGACCCCGTTGCCCGCAAAATCCTCCACGAGCGTGACCTTGCCCCCGAATTTGGCTTGACGATTTCTCATCAGGGACCACGGGTGTTCGTGCAAAGCCCCAAAGGCGATATTTTCATCCTCTTCGTCAACGGCATCGGTCGGGTAGACCCGAAAACCTTCCACATCACTTTGTTAGCGAAATCGCCCGCACCTATCACCGCAGGTGGCGATTTTGTCAATGGGCGCATCTTCTTTGCCAGTTATTCCCGCCTTTACAGTTTCGCCGTGCCAGAATAGCGGTAGGAGCACAAAAGGATGCCCACCGAAAGCGGTGAGACTGATGGCGACTTTTCGGGTGCCGATAGAGGTTGGACCGATGGACCAGAGCCGCTTTGAACGCATAGAGGCGTTGGTGGACACGGGCGCCACTTACACTGTCGTGCCCTGTGATGTTTTGGAGCGGTTGGGCATTGTTCCCCAATTCCGCCGCCGTTTCCGCGTCGCCGACGGGCGGGTGGTGGAGATGGATGTCGCATGGGTCATTATCCGCGTTGAAGGTCAGTTCACTTACACCCTATGTGTCTTCGGCGAGCCAGGCACGGATGCCTTATTGGGTGCGTTCACTCTGGAAGGATTGGGCTTGGGTGTTGACCCTGTCAACCAACGCCTTGTGCCCATTGAGTTGTTGCTTATCGGCTTGGGCGTTGTGTGAGGCGAGAGGGATGAGCGAGGTGCCTATCTACGCTGACAAGTTTCACTTGCTCGTTTATGCGGACGAGCAAGGCAAGTTACACCCCATCCGAACTGTTGAGGACTGGCAGAAGCGTCGCCAGCACATCTTGGCGAACATGCAGAAGGTTATGGGCAATTTGCCTGAAGCGCATAAGCGCGTTCCGCTGGATGTGCAAATGTTGGACGAGCAGGAGACAGAAACTTTCTTGCGGCGCAAATTGACCTTCGTTCCGGAGCCCAACGACCGAGTCCCCGCTTGGCTACTCATCCCCAAGTCTGTGCTCAATGACCGCAACCGCAAAGCGCCTGCGATGTTGTGCCTGCACCAGACGACACAAATCGGCAAGGATGAGCCGGCAGGTTTAGGGGGCAACCCGAACTTGCACTACGCCAGGGAGTTGGCGGAGCGAGGCTATGTGACCCTTGCTCCCGATTATCTTGGTGGCGACATCCCCGAAGTGGGTATCAAAGGCGGGTTTGGCGAATACCGCACCGACCCTTACGCACTGGGTTATGCCAGCGGGACGATGAAAGGTATCTGGAACCACATGCGGGCTGTTGACTTGCTCCAATCGCTCCCCTTCGTGGACGGCGACCGCATCGGCGTCATCGGGCATTCGTTGGGTGGTTACAACGCACTTTTTCTGGCAGCCTTTGATGAACGGGTGAAAGTCATCGTCAGCAGTTGCGGCTTCACTTCCTTCGTCAGGTATCGGGGCGGTGACTTGACGGGATGGTGCCATCGGGGACACATGCCCCGCATCGCTACCCTCTACAGCAAAGACCCCGCTAAACTTCCCTTTGAATTTTCTGAGGTTTTGGCAGCTATTGCGCCCCGTTCCTTGTTCATCAATGCACCGCTTCACGATGACATTTTTGATGTGGCAGGGGTTGGGGAGTGCGTAGCGGCAACCCTGCCCGTATATGCTCTGTTTGAAGGAGGGCTCGGCATCGTTATCTATCACCCCAACTGCCGTCACGAGTTCCCGCCATCGGTGCGGGAAGCCGCTTATCGGTTTGTGGACGCGGTGTTCTGCCATGGCGCATGAAGCAGAGTGAGAAGGGGGGACGAAGATGATGATGGTTTGGCTTTTGGCAACTTTTTTGATGCAGCCATTAATACCTGTAGCGCCCTTTGTCACCCCACCACCCGTTGTGGATGGGAACCCTGATGAAGCTGCATGGACAAAAGTCCATGCTTTGGCGTTGACGCACCGACTGGGGAATGGTTCTCCTTCCGTGTCCACAACGGTGAGAATGTGTTTTAGCGATTTGCATCTTTTCGTCTTGTTTGTCTGCGATGAACCGAACATTGACAAAATTCGGGGCAACATTCGCAAGCCTGACGGGGAGGTTTGGACGGACGACAGTGTGGAGGTGTTTCTTGCGCCCGACCCCGCTGAGCCCTCTGCCTATTACCATATCCTTGTCAACACGCTCGGTGTTGTGCGAGACGAGTTTTGGCGAGGGGTTAAGGACGATGTGGGTTGGAATAGCGAGGCGCGGGTCGCTGTCCGCAAGAACGGGCAACAGTGGGTTGCCGAAGTTGCTATCCCGCTCCGCCGTCTTAACCGCATGCCAATGCTCTCTGATGTTTGGCTTGTTAACTTCACCCGTAACCGTTACGCGACCGGCATGCCTGAATTCCTGACCTGGCAGCCTTGTCGGCAAAGTTTCCACGAGCCCGAACGGTTTGGGAAGGTGACCTTGCAAGGGTTGACAGGTTTGCCCCTTGTGCAGCGGTTGTCGGAAGAAATCGTGCAGCGTGAGGTGTCCGCTTTGCAGGAGCAATTTCGGCGATGGCGGCGCGAATTGCCGGCGCAACCCCGAACTTCGTTGGGCAAACAAGTTGTCGCCTTACTTACCGAGTGGCAGAAGCGGCTGAGCGGGAAAGCCGATGTAGCGACCTGTTGGCAGCAAGTGCGGATGGCTCGCCGAGAGGGAGCGGATTGGGGGGAATGGGTGATGCGGGCGAAAGTGGCAGAACGATTGCAACGCCCCTACGCCGTTTTCGCCGTCTCGCCAATGTTGAAGTTGCGCCCCGAGGAACTTCCCGATGCCAAACCTGATTCCGAAATCTTTTTGCATGCGGCACGGGGCGAAGGGGAAAGCGCGCAACTGTTGGTGGCTGCGCTGGAGCGACCCTTGGAAAATGTCAAGGTCAGCGTCACTCCGTTGGTTGGTCCGAAAGGGGCGCTTGTCCTGCCTGAAGTCCGTTTAGTCGGCTATGTACCCGTTCAGAAACCGACACCAGGCGGTTTCGGTATCGCAGGGCGCTATCCTGACCCTTTGTTGCCGTTGCGTCCCTTTGATGTCCCGCAAGGCGAGCAGCGCGCCCTTTGGCTGACCGTCTGGGTGCCCAGAGAAGCGGAAGCAGGCGATTACGATGGCGCTATCATCGTTGAGCCGCAAAATGCCCCCAAAATGACTGTCAAAGTTCGCCTGCGCATTTACCCCGTTGTTTTGCCTGCGCAAAGTTTCCTGAAGACTTGTGTGCTCATCTGGGACTACAAAGCGCGCCAAGTTTACGGCGAAGCGTGGACACCTGAACGCAACCGGCGCTTCTACGAACTTTGCTTGCGCTACCGTTTCACACCCCCGCCGCCGCTTGCTTGGGACAAAATTTTCGTCCGCCAACCTGACGGAACATGGACGGCAAATTGGGACGAATTTGACAAAGAAGTAGAGGCATGGAGGCAGAAAGGGGCAACGGCATTTTCCATTGGTGGCATTTTGCATTGGGGCACGAAACCGCCCCCGCCAGAACAGCAACATGAAGTCGCCACTAAGTTGCGGCTGCTGGACGAGCACTTGACTGCCAAAGGGTGGAGCGAGCGGTTCTACTTCTATGTCTTTGACGAGCCCGGCACTGCCGAATTTGACAACATTCAAACCTTGTGTGCCTTCGTGAAGCAGCACGCCCCTAACTTGCAAGTGCTTTTGACCGCAGGTTACGGTGCGACAGGTCCTTTCCGAACCCACGCTCCGACACCTGAAGGCGCTGCCTATCGCACCTTGGCGAACTTCATCCGAATTTGGGTGCCGCATATTGATTGCTTTGACGAGGAGTTCCTGCGGGAACGCAAAAAGGCAGGCAACCAAGTTTGGATGTATGTGTGCATCAGCACCGTCGGCAAAACTTACCCAGACATCTGGCGCATTGACTGGACGGGGACGGCACACCGAGCCGTCGGTTGGTGGCTCTTCCGCTACGGGTGCGATGGCTTCCTTTACTGGTGCGTCAACTACTGGACGGACGATAAAGGTAAGCCTTTTGACCTATTCGCTAACCCAGTTGCCTTTCCTGGCGGAAACGGCGACGGTTTTCTGTTCTACCCAAACCCCGAAGGTGGTGACCCTTTGCCTTCCGTTCGTGCTGAAATTTTCCGTGACGCTATTGAAGATTACGACTTGCTGACCTTGTTGCGACAACGAAACTCGCAATCGCCCCTGCTTCGTGCTGAAGATATCATCCCTGCTCCTAACAAATTCGCCGACGACCCGCAAATCTACGAGAAGCGCCATCGTGCTTTGTTGGAGGCACTCAGTAAAGGAACAGGGCGCTAGATTAGGGAAGCGGAGACACGGAGAGGCGGGGATAGGGCGAGGACGAAGGATTGGAGTCACTTCTGCTTTTTGGCGATGAAGGAGGCAATGGAGATGGGGGATCGGTTAGCCGTTCACGGTGGCGAACCTGTCCGAAAAACACCGTTTCCAAAGGAGCGAAAGGTGGGCGAGGAGGAAATCAATGAGTTGAGGGAGGTCATTGAGACTGGGTGGCTTTTTCGTTGGGGCGGGAGTAAAGTGCAAGCCTTTGAAAAAGCCTTTGCTGATCGGCATGGTGTCCGCTTTGCTGTCGCTTGCTCTTCGGGCACTGCCGCTATTCATCTTGCCATCGCTGCTTTGCAACTTGAACCGGGCGATGAAGTCATCACCGCTCCCATTACCGACATCGGCAGCATTGCCCCCATCCTGAAGGAAGGCGGCATCCCTCTTTTCGCCGATGTAGACCCTGAAACGGGCAACATGGACCCAGAAAGTGTTGAACGGCTCATCGGACCGAGAACGAAAGCCCTCTTACTCGTTCACCTTGCGGGCAACCCGTGCGACATGGATGCTTTCGTCGCCATCGCTAAACGGAACGGCTTGACATTAATTGAGGATTGTGCGCAGGCACACCTTGCCGAATACAAAGGCAAGCTGGTCGGCACTATCGGGCACATCGGCTGCTTCAGTTTGCAGCAAAGCAAGCACATCACCACAGGTGATGGTGGGGTCAGCATCACCGACGACGAAGAGTTGGCGACCAAGATGGTGCTGTTCATGGACAAGGGATGGGAGCGAGGGGCGATGACGCCCCACCGCAAGTATGTGATGCTGGGGTTAAACTACCGAATGAACGAGTTGACGGGTGCGGTCGCTTTAGCGCAAATGAAGCGGTTGGACTGGGTTGTCACAGAACGCCATCGCAAAGGGCGCTTGCTTAGCCAACTGATTGCCGAGTGCACTTTTGTCAAGCCGCAAAAGGTGTTGGAAGGCTGCAAGGAAGTGTACTGGCACTACGAATTGCTGGTGCAACCTCATGCGCCCTTCACGGCAGACGAATTCGCTAAAGCCCTTCAAGCGGAGGGCATCCCTTGCTCAGCGCACTATATCGGCAAGCCGATTTTCCTCTGCCACGAAGCGTTGCGGCGGCAAAAAGTCTTCGGCACTTCTTACTTCCCCTTTGACCACGCCAGCCGTGAAGTTCGCTACGATGAAACCACCTGCCCCCGCGCCCAGGATTACTTGAACCGCCTGATTGTTTTGCCCTTGCACGAGTTCCTGAGCGACGACGATGTTGCCGACATGGCAAAAGCCATTATCAAGGTGGAACGGGGGCTGGCTTGAAAGGAACGGAGAAATGGAGAATCGGAGAGGCGGAGAAACGGAGACGCTGCCACTGCCCTAAAGTCGTGAGAAGGTCAGGCTCCTGCCCGACCAAGTTTGCGCTCAGCGTGCTGTGGGAAGGAGGTAAGAGGACGATGATAGCGCTCCTTCCGGGGGAGAACCCGACGGCGCGGTATGCCGAAGAGATACTGGCACATGCAGGCATCCCTTTCCGAAGGACGAGCCTTAAGCGTCTCTCACTCGCGGAAACGCCTTTGTGCGTGCTGGTCGGAACGAAGCGACTTTCTGCCGAAGAGCGGGAGCAATTACGCTGGTTCGTTCGGGAAGGAGGTTGCCTTCTCGCAGTCGGGGCGACCAACGGGTTGGACGATTTATTTGGGGTTCGCTGCTCAGGGGAATTGACGGAAGGTTGGCTTCGCTTCGGCTGCTCTCACCCTATCGGCAGCGATTGGCAATCATCTCTGCATGTTTTCGGTGGCGCACAGATGACGGCAACCCATGATTGTCAAGTCATCGCACAGGTTGTTGACCGAAAGGGAGACAGCATAAGCGATGCTATCACGCTGCGGGAGGTAGGAGAGGGATTGGTGGTGCTTATCGCCCCTGATATCGTCCACTCCATCGTCCACATCCAACAAGGCATCGCGGTTGTCAAGGACGGGGTGCCGGCTCCCGACGGAAGCGCTCCCATTAACGATGGCATCTTGAAAGCAGAGGACGGGCATGTGTTGGATTGGGAACGGGACAGGATAGCAATGGAACACGGGACAGAGGGCACAGGGCAAGGGATGGGAAAGCGATGGGTATTTTTCGGGCAACCGATTACCGATGAGTTGCGAGCACTGTTGCTGCAAGCCATTTTCT
>Ga0209993_10011_pt1 | contig 37180 bp, 32 predicted proteins | sample Antgeofumaro1A2A_FD_188082 | JGI IMG/M metagenome (GOLD analysis project Ga0209993, IMG submission 188082) | Geothermal fumarole subsurface microbial communities from Mt. Erebus, Antarctica - 1A2A (SPAdes) (version 2) | ecosystem: Environmental > Terrestrial > Volcanic > Fumaroles | place...
GAATTGCCATAAGGAGCGCCCTTCGGTAGCGCCGAAATCAGCAGGTGTTGGGGAAAGGAGGAGGGCGACATGGAAAGGCGTCAATTGGTGCAGCGAAGCGGGGAGCAAAGAAGGCGTCCCCTGTTGGTAGCGAGTGCCGTCGGGCAAACTGGCGATGGCAACCCATTCAAAGTTGGGTTCGCTCTCCAGCGTTTGCTTGACGAACTTGAACTCAAAAGAGGGTGCTCCCGTCGCCAAAAGCACCCGCAATTTCGTCGGAGCACGCCAAAGGGCAACTTCCGCTGCATTGTCTCCCGTCCATCGTTCCCCTGCCGTCGGCAGAACTTCCACCCGAAAGCGATGCCAACCCGCCCTGTCGGGACGCAGGGAAAATTGCGCTTGTGCCCTTCCTTTGACAATCCGAACTTGCGCTCTCGCCACTTGCCGTCGCCCTTCCCAAACCCGAACGGTCCCACTCGTTCCGTCAGGAATGCGCTCGCCTTGCACCTTGACGGTTATCTTCGCTTCTTCGCCAGCGAACAGGAAAGACTGAACGGGGGAAAGGCGAAGGCTCAAGTTGGGCGGCAAGCGAGCAGGGAGCAAAAGGGCATTCAACCGCGTCTTCGCCCTTTGAAGGGCGGCAAGGAGTTCGGTATCGGCGAGCGGGAGAGTATCCTGAGCGTCGGTGATGAGGAGCAATTCGTCAGGGCGAACGGTTTCGGCGATGCGACGAACAGCCTCAGAGAGGCGAGAGCCTTGCCCCACTGGGCTTGACAGTTTCTCCAAAGACATCGGGTGAAGGTCGTCGGCGAATTCCCAAACGGTCACCGAACCCTGAAAGGTTGAAAGGGCTTTCCGCAATTGCCGAAGGGCTTTTTGACGCGCTTTCGGCTCCACACTTTGCGAAGCGTCCACCAAAATGGCAATGCGAGCCGGTTGGGCAAGAGGGCGTTGGTGAGAGAAGGAGAGGGGCGATGCCAAGAGGGCGACGGCAACGAAGGCACTCCATCGGAAGACGAGAATGGCAATGGCGCCTTTGCGTCCCAAATGCCGGCGCGTGGCGGGAAAACGGAGGACAGACAACACGAATGCGACAACGAGCAAGAACCAGAGCAGCATTGTGCCGGTCACCACAAGTAAGTCACACCATCGTCTCAATGGCACGCCGCACCGCTTCCACTGTCGGTGGGAGCGGTTCGGGCAATTGGAAAGTTTGCAATGCTGTTTGCGGGTCTTTCAACCCATGCCCTGTTAGGACGCACACAACAACGGGACGGTCGTGGTCAAGGCGGAGGGCTTGGCGCCGCTCAACGAACTTGTGTTCAAAGTAGCCTTCCCTCGCCAGTTTTAACAGACCCGCCACGCTGGCAGCCGAGGCGGGCTCCACAAATAACCCTTCCCGCCGAGCCAACAACCGATAGGCATCCACGATTTCCTCGTCAGAGACAGCGATAATCGTGCCGCCCGACTCGTCCCTCGCTCGGAGCGCTCCTTGCCAACTGGCAGGGTTGCCAATGCGGATAGCGGTTGCAATCGTTTCGGGATTGGGCACTGGTTCGCCCCGCACCAACGGCGCTGCTCCTTCCGCTTGCACGCCGACCATGACGGGCAAATTCACAATGCGCCCCGCCCCATGATACTCGCAGTAGCCCTTCCAGTGGGAGGTGATGTTGCCGGCATTGCCGACGGGCAGGAGATGGAAATCGGGAGCATCGCCCAGTGTATCGCAAATTTCAAAGGCACAAGTTTTCTGCCCTTCAATGCGGTCGGGGTTGACAGAATTGAGGAGGGCAACGGGCAACTCTTTTGTCAACTCCCGAACAATTCGGAGGGCATCGTCAAAACTGCCGTGCACTGCGCAAATGATAGCACCATGCGCCAACGCTTGGGAAAGTTTGCCAGCGGCAATTTTCCCGGCGGGCACAACGATGGCGCATTTCATTCCCGCCACGCCACAGTAAGCCGCTGCGCTGGCGGATGTGTTTCCTGTAGAAGCACAAATGCCAACGGTCAAGCCCCGCTCCCACGCTTTGCTGACGGCGACAGTCATACCTCGGTCTTTGAAACTGCCAGTCGGGTTGGTGCCTTCAAACTTCAGGTAGACTTCCATTCGGTCGTCCAGTAACCGCTCCAACCAGCGGGCACGCAACATCGGGGTATTGCCTTCGTGGAGGGTGACAATGGGCGTTTTTTCGGTGACAGGCAAGAAATCACGGTAGTGAGCAATGATTCCTTGCCAACGGGTGACCGAAAGGCGCATATCACTCTCCATCGCTTCAAACCCCCAAGCCGAGAGGCTATTCGCTTTCCACCCACAAGGGCGGGCGGACGGAAAGGACGACCTTGAGCTGCCGAATTTCTGCGAGGGATTTTTGCAACGCCGCGTAAGGGGTCTTGTGGGTGAGCCAAACGATGTGGGCGGTCTCGCCCTTGCTTTCCCGTTGGATGAGGGAAGCGATGCTGACTTGGTTGTTGCCAAACACGGAAGCGATTTTGGCTAAAACGCCGGGTCTGTCAATCACATCCATGCGCAGGCAGAAGCGGCTCTCCATCTGGGAAATTGGCTTCAGTTGCGGGTTGACCCGACAAGTGCAAACGATGCGGGCTTTGGAGCCAAAGACAATGTTGCGGGCGGCATCAATGATGTCGCTAACGACGCTGTTGCCTGTCGGCGGACCACCTGCCCCTTGCCCGTAAAACATCAACCGCCCCACATTTTCCCCTTCAATCAGGATGGCGTTGAACTGGTCGCTGACGGCAGCGAGGGGGTGGGTCTTGGGCACCAAAGTCGGGTGAACGCGCAACTCAATCACACCGTCTTCCTGCTTGGCGATTGCCAGCAACTTGATGGCATAGCCTAACTCCTCGGCATAGCGGATGTCGGAGATGTCAATGTTGCGGATGCCTTCCCGATAGATGGTGTCCACACGGATGCGGAAACCGAAAGCGATGGCGGCAAGGATGGCAATTTTGTAGGTAGCGTCGTGTCCATCCACATCGTCCGATGGGTCGGCTTCCGCAAAGCCTTTCTCCTGCGCTTCCCGCAACGCTTGCTCAAAACTGAGCCCATCCCGCCCCATTCGGGTCAGGATGTAGTTGGTTGTGCCGTTGAGGATGCCAACAATGCGGTGAATGGTTTCGCCCGCCAAACTTTGCTTAAGAGCGGTGATGATGGGGATGCCACCAGCAACGCTGGCTTCAAAGTAGACATCCGTGCCCATCTCTTTGGCGATATCCAGCAGTTCGCTCCCACGCTTTGCCAGCAGTTCCTTGTTGGCAGTCACGACGGACTTGCCCTGCTTGAGCGCCGTCACTAAAAGGTCAAAGGAAGGGTCTAATCCCCCCATGACCTCCACGACAATGTCCACGCGTGGGTCAGTAACGACGCTGTAGGGGTCGGTCGTGTAAAGTTCAGGGGGTAAATTGACAGGACGAGGTTTCTTGGGATTGCGGACAGCAACCTTGACAATCTCAAACTGGCACCGCGCCCGATGGGCAATCATGGCGGCATTCTTCAGCAAGATGTTGGCAGCCCCACAGCCAACAACGCCCATGCCCAAAAAACCCAAACGGACAACCGATTTATCCTCTGGCAACTTTCACCACCTCGGCTTACGGGCTTGGTGCTACAAAGTTTAGCGCACCTTCATTTGCCCCGAATAACCTGCACTTCCCAATCTATCAAGTCCAAAGCATCCACGCGGGCATCGCCGGAGGGCTCCCCCACCATCCCTTGACCGTTGCGGAAGGTTTGCGTGGATGCGAGGGGGATAGAAATGAAATCGTTGCCTGTCACGCCCAGGGCGTCAAAGCCAGTGCGCGGTGTGTTGTCGTAAGGGTTCGTCTTCAGTTCGTCCACGCTGATGAAGTTCAACTCAATTCGCTCAGGAAGCGGGTTGGGCGGCGGGAATAATTGGCGCAAGTCCACTGTCACGCGGATTTGATTCGGTTGCGGGAAGGCGAAATCCAACGGCGGTCCGAGCAGGATAGTGGGGTAGGGCGGCTCAAAGCGGGTGATGCGAAACACTTGTGCCGACTGGCGAACAATTTCCACGAAGAAGTGGATGCGTGACCCCAAGCGCTGGTCCAACGGAACCCCCCACCCATTTCCCCACGGGCGCGTCAAGGCGGGCAACGGTCCCGTTGTCGGGTCACCGTCGTCGTCGATGGCGATGTAGTAAAAGGCGGTGGGGTCAATGTTTGCTGCGTAAGTCAAAGTTACCACCAACCGGTCTCGGGAGGGCGGGGCGGTGGGTTGCTCTGGGAACTTCGCACACCCCGCCAATGCAACTAGCCCGATGACCCACCACCCTCGGTTCATGTTCGTCCCCCCATGTTTAAAAGTGCTTGCATTTGGGGCGATAACTAAATGGTGGGCAGCGTTGTCCAATCTCATCGGTGGCGCTGCCTGAACAAAGATTGGCACAAAGGACGGGAGCGCGCATGGACTTATTTCGGCGTCACGAAAACAACCCAATTTTGACCGTTAACGATTTGCCGTTTCCCGCCATCGCCGTCTACAATCCGGGCGTAGCGGAAGTGGGCGGGGAAGTGGTCTTGCTGTTGCGGGTAGAGTTGGCGGACGGACGCTCCAGCCTTTACGTCGCTCGCAGTAAAGACGGGGTGAGCAATTGGCGCATTAGCGAGACACCCCTTCTTACTCCCGATGACCCTGACAATCCCATTGCAGAGTATGAGACCATTGGCTGCGAGGACCCGCGCGTCACCTACATTGAGGAGTGGGGGGAATGGCTCATTGCTTATGTGGCGGTATCCGTAGCAGGTCCTGCGATCGCCTTGGCGCGCACCCGCAATTTTCAAAGGGCAGAGCGTATTGGCATCGCGATGCCACCACCCAACAAAGACGCGGCTGTTTTCCCCCGCCGCATCAACGGTCGTTGGTACATGCTCCACCGCCCGATGTCTTGGGGCACGGAACACATTTGGTTGGCAGAATCGCCCGACCTTATCCACTGGGGCAACCCGCGCATCGTTTTGCGAGAACGAGGCGGGACTTGGTGGGATGGGGTGCGGGTAGGGGCAGGAAATGTGCCCATTGAAACTCCGGAAGGCTGGCTCATCATCTATCACGGTGTCAAGGAAGTTGCGGGGACGCCTACCTACCGCTTGGGATTGGCACTGCTGGACTTGGACGACCCATCCAAACTCGTCGCCAGATGTCTCTACCCCGTCTTCAGCCCCAACACCGATTACGAGCGCATCGGTAACGGGCTCAACATCGTGTTCACTTGCGGTAGTTTGGTGCGGGGCGATGAAGTGTGGCTCTACTATGGTGCCGCCGACACTTGCATCGGGCTTGCTATTGCGAAGTTAAAGGACCTTCTGGACGCCGTGCAGAGCAATGGGCTGTGACACTATTGCAACTTTACTCACGCACGGTTTGGACGAGTTCCCGCACAGTTTGAGTGAGTTCGCGCACCGTCTCTCAAAGGGTGTCCTCCGCATGGTGGGAGCCTTCCGTGCTGGTGGCGTGGCGGAGGATGACCCGAACCTTTGTGATGCGACGGCGTTGAACCTCTTCCACGATGAAGATAGCGTCCTTGGTGATGACTTTTTCACCGACCGAGGGCAAACGCCCCAACTCGGTGAACACAAAACCGCCGACGGTTCGGAATTCACCCTCAGGCAACTCAATGCCTGCCAACTCCTCAAACTGTCGGCGGTCCGCACGGGCATCCACAACGAAGGTGCGTTCGTCAATTTGCCACGCCAACTCACCCTCCCGATCATGCTCATCCCGCAACTCGCCAACAATCTCCTCCACGATGTCCTCCAGCGTCACTAACCCTGCCGTTGCCCCGTGCTCGTCCAATACGATGGCGATGTGCATTTGGTTGGTTCGCATTTCGTGGAGCAACTCACTGACGGGTTTCGTCTCCGGCACGAAATAAGGCGGGCGTGCCATTGCCCGAGGCTCTATGGCTCGTTCTCCGTCTGCGATCCGAGCGAGGATGTCGTAGGCATAAACGATTCCCACGATGTTATCAAGGTTGCCTTCGTAAAGGGGGATGCGAGAGTGCCCAGTTTGCAGGATGGTTTCCATCACCGCTTCCAACGAACTTTCGGCGGGCAGCGCCACAAGGTAGGGGCGAGCGACCATGATGTCGCGCACCACAATTTCGTCAAGACGCAAGATGCGTTCCGCCAATTGGTGCTCTTCAGGCTCAATAGCGCCTGTCTCCCGTCCCGCTTTCAACAAAGCGAGCACTTCTTCGGGGATTAGTTTCGGTTGGCGGTGAGGGTTAAGTCCTAGCAAGCGCATCGTGGAAGTGGCAATGGCGTAGACCAATCGGTTGAGAGGACGAAAGAGGTGGGAGAGGAATTGCCAAAGACTCAACCAACGAACCAGCACCGTTTCCGCCCGCGCTGAACCGATGCTCTTGGGCAGAACTTCGCAGAAGGTCACGATGAGCACTGCTACTCCCAATCCTGCGATTTCGCCTAGGCCGTGCCATCGCAGTTCTACCAAGTGGGTTGCCAAGGCAGAAGTTAGCAGGATGAGCAAGGTAATGCCCACCAACAGGCTAGACAGGTTGGCGCGGTCATTGAGAAACGCCCACACGGCTATCGCCACCGAAGGGGGATGGTGACGCAATAGAGCGCGCAAACGCCCCCGATTGACCGCCACCAACGCCGATTCCCCCAGCGAACACAGGTAAATCAACAATAGCATCACAACGATGAGCGCGACCTCAATAGGTGTCAAAGCAGCGAGAAGGCGCTCACTCATATTCACTCGGCTCCCTTGTGGCGTACTTCATCCGTTGATGTGTCAAGGTCTGGTTCGGGCGTGTGGGTGATCTTGATTTTGACCCAAGTGATGCGGCGTCCTCGCATCTCCGCCACCTCCAAAACCACTCCATCCAATTCCACACGGTCTCCCACCTGCGGTAACCGCTCCAAGTGGGCGACTAAAAGTTCTGCCACTGTGTCGTATTCCTCTTCGGGCAATTCTACGCCCAGATACTTTTCCACTTGGCGGATGCTCAAAGGAGCCCGAACTAAAAACTCGCCTTGCCCGACTTGTCGGACAGGCGTCTCGGCGACATCGTATTCGTCGTAAATTTCGCCCACAATTTCCTCCAGCAAATCCTCCACCGTCACTAATCCCGCCGTCCCGCCTTCCTCGTCCAACACGATTGCCATCCCGCGCCGTTGGCGTTGCATAGTTTGGAGCAATTGGTAAGCCCGTTGGCTTTCGGTGGCAAAGAGGGCAGGGCGCGCCAATTCACCCACTGTTTTCTCCCGCTCGCCCCGATACCATGCCGCCAACACATCTTTAGCGTGCAAAATGCCAACGATTTCGTCACGGGTGTCGCGGTAGACAGGCAAGCGGCTATGACCCGATTGCCGCATCACCCGCATGGCTTCGTCCAACAGCGTGTCGTGCCGAATTGCCACCATGTCCACTCGCGGCACCATCACTTCCCCAACTCGCACCTCCTTGAACTCCAATGCGCTGGTAAGCATTTGTCGTTTCTCCCTTGTCAAGACCCCTTGCCGCTCGGCAATTTCCAGTGTGGCGAAAATTTCTGCCTCCGTTACCAACGGGGGATGTCGGACATCCTTCATCCCCAAGATGGTCAAAATACCGTTGACCGCTTTTTCGGCTAAAAAGACGATAGGGGCGAGAAGACTCTGGAAAAGCATCACCCACCGAGCCGTTGAGAAGGCAACAAGGTCGGCATAAGCGGAGCCATAAAGGGCAGGAAGGACATCTATGAAGGTGAGCACCATGAAGGCGAAAAGCAGGGAGATAGCGATGGAAAGCCCCGCTACCTGCACGGCTCTCGCCCATTCTAAAGCGATAGAAGTGACCAATGCTTCCGCCAAATACTCCGAGACGGTAATGCCAGCAATGAGGGTGGCAATCAGTCGGGGCGGATTGCGATACAGTTTCAACACCTTCGCAGCATCTTCGTCGCCTTCATCCGCCCAATGCTTGGCTTTGATTTTTCCCACTCCAAGCAAGGCGGTTTCCGCAGACGAGAAAAGGGCGGAGAGCCACAGGAACACGATTGCCAGAACGAGTTTGAAAGCGCTTATGACCGCCTCATCGTTCCCCATGCCGCACTCCCTCGCGGACTAACGGGTGCTCTCGGCAATTGGATTATAACTCATCTGCACCACCTTGTGCTGCGGGGGAGGTCAATTGTCGTGCTACCGGTGCCGAAATCGGCGCCACTTATCACCTTTAAACAAGCCACCCAAAGCGGCAGCCAAACCGATCAAAAGGCTCAGTCCCACGAAAGGCGAGACGAGGAGCAAGACTAACCCGGCTATGCCCAACGCTAACCCGACAGTAAGCAGAACTGTCAAGACCACGCTGAAGGTGAAGCCGACCACGCCCAAGACGAACAGCAGGATGGGCACGGCGAAGAGCCCTGCAATTGCCCACCCAACCCACTTGCCCCAATGGCTTTTCCGCTCTCCCTTATGGGAACGCCTTTGGGCGTGGAACTCTTGCAGGGCACGCTCCAGAAATTCGGGACGAATGCCTGCCGCCATCGCTCCTACTCGCAAAGCATCGCCCCTAACGCGGTCGCTTCCCGACGCCCTTGCTTCCTTTCTGGCTTGTTCTTGTAACTCCGCAGCGCGCCGCAAAATTTCCCGCACTTCCTCGCGGCTGTAACCTTCCTGTGCCAGCCGACTGGCTTGCCGAAACAGTGTGCTCCACATGATGGAAACCTCCCGCTCAATTATGAGCCATTTTGATGCCGCACGGATAGGGACGCCCTCGTTCTTGAGTGAACGCTTTCTGGCTTTTGGCGCTCACAGTAATCCTTGACGCGCCAGTTCATAGCGCAACCCTTGCACTCGCCTCATTAACTCCTCCCGTGACATTTCCCGATAAGGTGAGACAAGCAATCTTTGGTCGGTGCACTCCAAAACCGCAAGGGCTTCCATGTAGGCAATCATTTGCTCGTTGCGGGAAGGGGTGTAAGTGGTTGCCGCTCGCATCATGTGGTCAAAAGTGATGGCGGGCGAGTTGTCTTCCAGAGCAAACCAGCGCGCTTGTGTCAACACGGCATTCAGTTCGGCAGGCGAATAGCCACGCACTTTCTCCACAATAGGGGCGAAGTCAAACTCGTCCAGTTGGAAACGGCGCTTCTGGGCGTTGATGCGCAGCACCGCTTCTGGATCTTCGGCGGCGAAAAAGAGGGGGATTTTGATGTCGCCCGCCCGGTCGGGACGCTTGATGGCTTCATCCACCAAATCGGGACGGTTCGTCGCCCAAACAGTTAACATCAAACCGCGAAGGGAAGTGTCCGCCATGAAAGTGGTGAACTTTGCCCACAACCGTTGCGAGACACCGCTGTCGCCAACTTCGCCCCGCCGCCCGTAGGCTTGGTCAATTTCGTCGTAAAAGACGATAACAGGCACCATAGAGCGCAGCAAGGCAATCACTTTGTCTGCGTTGCGCTCCGATGCCCCTACCCACATCTCTCGGACATTGCCCACTTCCACTAGTGGCAACCCGACTTCTTTGGCGAACGCCTTGACAATGTATGTTTTGCCCGTTCCTGGTGGACCGACGAAACCGATGCCCATCGGCGCATCGTGGCGGTTGCCGCTCCTCAAGATGAAGGCAACGAGCCTGAGCATTCGTTTCACCGGCTCCAAACCTGCCACCATGTCAAGCCCGTATTGGGGTTCGTGGACTTTGATGAGCCCACCATACTCTTCGCGGAAGATTTCCTCCTTGCGCTGGCGGATGTGGTGAGTGGTCAATGGTTCGCCACTTTTTCGCGCTTCCATGATCAAGGCACAGATGTAAGTTAAAGTCAAGCCCGCTGTCAGGTGGGCAAATTGCTCTGGTGTTAGATGGTGCAGCCGCACCTTTGCTTCAGCCAGTTCGCTTCGGATGAACGCCAGCCGCTCTTCGTAAGTCGGGTAGGGGAGTTCGGTCAAGTCAAGGTGGGGTGTGCCTGTCCGAAGGCGGGCATTCAGGTCGCTCAAGTTTTCAGTGAGCCAGAAGACGAAGTTGTCGCGGTTGCGGACATATGGGTTTTCCGCCCAACTGCGCAAAATGGCAAGGTTGCGCCGGTCGTCCATGCTCAAAAACGCCAACTCTTGATTGGGCGCAAGGGTTTCAGCATCTTCAATGATGAGAGCCACCTTGTCGCGCGTTTCCAGCAACTTTTGCAGGATGGGCAAAGCGAAACTGGGATTTTTGAAGCGTTCCTGAAGTGCTGGCGGGAGCGTGCCGTTGCGAACTGCCACTGCCCATTCCCTTTCCCCCGAAAGGTTAAAGTGCACTTCCAGAAACCGACAAAACTCTCGCTCCATCGCCGGCTCGGCAAAAGTAATGCCCGTGCGGATGGAGTAAAAGAGCACTAACTGTTTGCTACCAGTAAAAGCGCGGACGAGAAATTGCGGCAACGGCAAATATTGCCCGCCAAAGGGGTGCAAATCGCGAATGTTGCCGTGCAGGCAAAAGACACTGGCAACGCCCCCCTCGTAACGCTGCCGCACCTGCTGCGCCCATCGGGGCAATGCATCAGATACCATGATGGCGACCACCTCGCAAACGGATTGCGATGCTGCCTTAGATGATAACACGCCCTTCCCTTGACAAACACGCGTAACTAAAGTTGCGACGCCACCAAAGTTGCCGTTACCGATGCGCTTGTTAGTACTGACAGCAAGTCGGCAACCAGCAACGGAAGAACAGTTGGCAATGTTGCAAGCAAAAGGGGTGCCCGTTTTGGAAGAGCCGTTTCCGCACTTACCACTTTTGCCCGAAGCGCCGATTATAGCAATGCGGTGGCGATTACCCGACGAAGGGTGGAAGCCTGCCTTGCTAAGGCGGCAAATGGTGGCGCGGTTGCGATGGTGGTTGCCGAAAACGAAAGTGGAAGCATTGGTGTTGGTGGGTGGGTTCATGGCGCGGACAGCCCTGGAAGCGTTGGGGATTTGCCAATGGCAGTTGTGGGGCTCTCTATTGCCCGGCGTCCCCTGCGGCGTTGCTCAAAATCGCGAAGGACAGCAATGGGTCGTGGTGACTAAAGCAGGCGGGTTCGGAACTCCCCAAACCCTGTGGCAACTTCTTGCCCTCTTGGGCTCCCATTGACGCAGTTCGGGGAAGGACTTATGCACTTGTTGAAGTTTGTCTCTTTTCAAAAGGCTTCACGGAAGGGCGCTCAAAGCAGAAAGGAGTTGAATAGCAGTTTGGTAGGCGGGCGCAAGTTGACGCCGCTTGGCTTGTTGCAACATCGTCCACCATCGCTCCCCAAGGTCGGGTAACGGGCGCTTTTCCTGCTCCCAACGCTCCTTTCGCACCAACGCCCACTGGACGGCAAACTGCATGGCTTTCGGTAGCAATTCATTAGTGTGCTGGTGAGCCCGTTGGACTTTTTCCTTGTTATCCGTCAACCACAAAAAAGTCAGGGGAACGGATTCGGTCAAGTGGATGAGGGTTCCGTCGCCCTTCCGCTGCAAGGGAAGTCGGAGAAGAGCGGGGAACTGCACACCATAGGCACGAATTCTTTCAGGAACCACAAAGGGAAGGTGAATGGTTGTCCTTGACATTGTCCGCTTGGCGACGAGAAGACACAACCACTCTCGCTCTCCCAACTCCCAAACCCGTCCTATAAAATCGCCGGCTTGCCATTCCCAATGGCTTCCTTCTGGGGGTAAATTGGCAAGGAATGGCTGCCACAAACGCAAGTGAACAGCGAAAAAAGCGATGGCTTTCAGACATTCCTTCTCAGAGGGATTGCTTTCGTCTGGAAGACGCGAGAAGCAAATCCCTCTCGTGCCTGAAAGGAGCGCTTGAGTGACTTGTTGGTGCAAAGTTTCCGGCTGCTTGACGGAAATCCACGCCCACCATGACCCCTCCATGGGTTGTAACGCCAGCGTCCCCTTGGTGAAGGGCAAAGGGGTTTGCCACGCCCACGCCATTCCTTCCTCCGTCGTCGCCCGCACCATGGCAATGAGCACAGGATCGGAAATGTCTTGAAGGAGCCAGCCTGCCAGAGCAGGATGATTGGCGAACCGGTGGAGCGGGATACTTTTCACCGTTGCTCCTTTCGCCCACAACACAAAACGGATGTCCCACCCCCTTTTGTGGGCGCTCGTCATCATTTCCCGCACCCGTTTCCAGTTGTTTTGGTCAATTGGCACCACCACAGTGTCCAACCAATGCTCTACAGCCCGTTCCACTTCCGCAAGGGTCGCATTCAGATGAAGGGCTGCGGCGATGGGAAACATGTCGGTTCCCTCCTTGCGCTCACTTCCTTGACAAGTCAGCAACTCAAGCACGACGGTTCGTTTGTCGGGATTTTCCCTGCATGGCAGGAAGGAGAAGGGTGTGCCAATTTAGTTTGCGACGCCTCAAACCTCTCGGCAACGGAGGGTGAAAGAAAATGGCAAAGGCACCCTTTGGTTGTCTCGGTCTGGGTGGCATGGGCAGCGAAATTGTGCGCAACCTTTTAAGCAAAGGGGAAGTGCCTGCTGTTTACAACCGCACCCGCGCTAAGACCGAGGCGATGGTGCAGGAAGGGGCACGGGGAGCCTACTCCTTGAAAGAGTTCGTGGATGCGCTGGAACGCCCCCGCATCATTTGGTTAATGCTGACAGCGGGGAAACCGGTGGACGAAGCCATCTTTGGGGGGGGGAGCATTCGGGGAAGGATTGATTGCCCACTTGGAGCCCGGTGACCTCATCATTGATGGCGGCAATTCTTACTTCCGAGAGAGCATCCGCCGCCACCGACAACTGAAGGAGCGAGGCATTCGCTTTTTGGATTGCGGCACAAGTGGCGGTTTGGAAGGGGCGCGGACGGGTCCATGCCTGATGGTGGGCGGCGATGAAGAAGATTTCCGTCTCGCTGAACCTCTTTTCCAACTTCTCACGGGTGATGCTGGCGGTTACGCCCATGTGGGACCGGCAGGGGCAGGACACTTCGTCAAGATGGTGCATAACGCCATTGAGTATGCCATCTTGGAAGCCATCGGCGAAGGGTTTGAGTTACTGGCACATGGTGGGCGAAGCGATGACGGACAACCCCTTTACAACTTTGACTTGGCACAGATTGCCGAATTGTGGTGCAAGGGGAGTGTCATTCGGGGCTGGTTGATGGAGTTGTTGGCACAGGCATTAAGGAAAGACCCACGCTTGGAAGGCCTTCGGGGCATTGTCGGTGGCGGCTCCACCGGACGGTGGGCGACGGATGAGGCGTGGGACGCAGGAGTGCCCTTCATCACCATCGCGATTAGCTACGCCCTGCGTCATCGCTCCCGTCAAACCGACAGTTTCGCTGCTAAAGTGGTTGCCGCCCTGCGAAACGAGTTTGGCGGGCACGATATCGTCCCAGCCAAATGACAAACCTTGACGCTTTCTCATCCAAACCGACAACCGCTTTTACACGCCATTCAGTGGACAAGAGCGCTTCACATTAAAAGTCAACTTGCTTGTCATTTTCCCTCATCAACTTGATAGTCCACCAAACTCGCTAAAGGCACGACGGTGTGAAACAAACTCTCTCGCTCGCTCACGGTGGCTCACTCCTTGACTGGCAAGTGCCATTCTCGGTCGCCAATGAACTCCCCCACGGCTTGTTCCCATTTCCCTTGGGCACGCAAGACGAGTTCAATGGCTTCTCGCACTGCCCCTTCCCCGCCGCGCCGTTCGGTGATGTAATGGGCTACTCGCTTCACTTCGTCCACTGCATTGGCAACGGCAACCGCAAATCCCACCTGCTTCATGGGCGGGATGTCAGGCACATCGTCGCCGATGTAAGCAGTCTCTTGAAGGGAAATGCCCAACCGTTCGCACAAGTCCAATAGGGGCTGCAATTTGCTGAAAGTGCCCATGACGACATGCGTGATGCGGACTTCTTCCGCCCGTTTCCGAACGGCTTCTGTCGTCTTGCCAGAAATAATGGCGGTTTGCAACCCTGCCCGATGCGCTACCATTAAGCCCACCCCATCTTGCGAGTTGAACAAGCGCAACTCGGTGCCGTCGCTCAGGATAGCAATTTCGCCCCGCGTCAACACGCCATCCACATCCATCACTAACAGTTTAATCACCTTCAATCCCGGCTCTCGCAACGGTCGCTCCGTCCAAGGCAAAGAGACCAGCCCCCTTCCGCAGTCATATGCGCCAACTTTCCTTGCGGTAACCCATGTCCCAAAACAGCCACTTGCTCTTGCTGGTCATGATGAAATGTTGGCGCATCCCTTCCCGCTGCTCGTCCGTCAACTTTACTGCCACCTTATCGGCAATCGCAATTACCTGACGGACGACTTGCTCATATTCCGCACTCGCATAAGTCTCAATCCACCGCTGGTAGAGGGGATGGGAAGAACCTTTGCGCTCCAGTTCCTTGCCGACTTCCAAGTAAATCCAATAGCAAGGCAGGAATGCCCCGATACTTTCGTGGAACAGGCGTTCGTAAGCGACCCGCAGCAAGTAACTGGTGTAAAGAAGGTTCGTGGGCGCCATCGGTGTCGCTTCTACTTGCTCCTTCGTCAGATTCCACTCGCGGAAGAAACTTTCATGCAACGCTCGCTCCACCACGATGGCAGTTTTGGCGTGCTCGCAGAACATTGTCAAGGCTTCTTCGTCGGGCGCTTTTGCTCCCAGTATTGCCAGTCCCCGTGCAAACTCCCGCAGGTAGAGGGCATCCTGCACCACATAGAAGCGAAAGGCATCTTCGTCCAGCGTCCCATCCGTCAGCCCTGTCAAGAAAGGGTGGGTGAGGATTTGGGCGAATATCCCGTCAATACTCCGCCACAATGTCTCGCTGAACACCATCTTATTCACCGTCCTTTCGCAAGGCTGTGCCGAAAAGTTTTTCACGCTTCGGCGAAGGGCGAAAGGCTTCTTGCCGATGCGTCGCCTTATTGAGCGGAGCGGCTTATAATTTTCACAGGCTTGTCTTGGCAATACTTCGGGGGAAAATCTGAACGAGACTGCGGACACGGAGGGAAACACCCATGACGACAAAGGAACTGCGGCAAGCCTTTCTGGACTACTTTTGGCGGCAAGACCATTTGGTCTTGCCCAGTTTCTCGCTCATCCCCAGCGACCAAAGCACCCTGTTCACATCGGCAGGGATGCAGCCGCTCATCCCTTACTTTCTCGGCATTGCCAAGCCGCCACAGCCACGCATTGCCACTTGCCAAAAATGCTTCCGCGCTGACGATATTGACAAAGTCGGCTACACTTGGCGGCATCTCAGTTTCTTTGAGATGCTGGGCAATTTCAGTTTTGGCGATTACTTCAAGCGGGAAGCCATTCGCTTTGCGTGGGAGTTCCTGACGGAAGTTATTGGCTTGCCCAAAGATCGGTTGTGGGTGTCCGTTTACGAGCAGGACGAGGAAGCCTTTGAAATTTGGCACAAGGATATCGGTTTGCCCCCTGAACGCATCGTGCGGTTGGGCAAGAAGGACAACTGGTGGGGTCCCGTTGGCGAGACCGGTCCGTGCGGTCCCGACACCGAAATTCACTACGACCGAGGGGAGGAATTCGGGTGCGGTCGCCCTGACTGTAAGCCCGGATGCGATTGTGACCGGTGGGGCGAGTTGTGGAACTTGGTGTTCCAGCAATACGACCAACAAAAGGACGGCACCTTGCTGCCCTTGCCAAAGCCTGGCATTGACACAGGCATGGGCATAGAGCGCTTAGCCGCTGCCGTGCAAGGTAAAGTCACTGTCTTTGAAACTGACATCTTTTTCCCGTTGGTGCAACACATTTGCCGATTAGTCGGCTACGAGTATGGGTGTGACGAGAGGAAGGACATTGCCGTTCGCATCATTGCTGACCACAGCCGCGCTGTTTGCTTCATGGCGGCGGAAGGTGTCGTCCCATCCAATGAGGGGCGCGGCTATGTGATGCGCCGCTTCATCCGACGCGCCATGCGGCTTCAGCGCACTTTGGGGCTTGACGAACCTTTCGTTTACCAACTCGTGCCCACCGTCGTGGAACTGATGAGTGACCCTTACGAGGAATTGGCGAAAGCACAAAGTGTCATCACTGAAGTCATCCAGCGAGAAGAAGAGCGGTTTGAGCAAACTTTGGAAGTGGGCATGGCACGGCTGGAGGAGATGATTGCTGAAACGAAAGTGCAAGGTGGGACGGTGCTGCGGGGCAAAGATGCCTTCACCCTTTACGATACCTACGGCTTTCCACTGGAGTTGACGGTGGAGATTTGTGCCGAGCATGGTTTGGCGGTGGATGAGGAAGGCTTCCGCGAGGAATTGGAGTCGCAGCGACGGCGTGCTCGGGAGCGGATGCGGTTTGTTTCGCCCTTTGAGGCGGGAGAGTTTGAGGGGTTGCCCCCTACACCCTTCGTGGGACGGATGCCAGAACCGGAGGGTGTCTTAGCCTGCGAAGCCCGTGTGCTTGCTATCAAACAACGCAACGACGAAGTTTGGGTCGTGCTGGACAAAACCCCCTTCTACCCCGAAGGCGGCGGTCAAATCGGCGATACAGGAGTGCTCCTCGGTGACTGGGAGATGGGAATTGACGACTGGTCAAAAGCACGGGTCATTGCCCGGGTTTTGGACACGCAAAAGTTCGGCGATGTCATCGCCCACAAAGTGGTGATGGAAAAAGGCTTCCTTGTGGAAGGGATGGTCGTTTGGGCGCAAGTGGATGAAAAGCGACGGCAAGCCATCCGCCGGGCACATACCGCCACGCATTTGCTCCATGCCGCTTTGCGGAAACTCTTGGGCGAGCATGTTTTCCAAGCCGGTTCAGTGGTGGAACCCGATCGCTTGCGCTTTGACTTCACTCACCCCAAACCGTTGACAGAAGAAGAACTGCAAGCCCTTGAAGACGAAATCAACCGCAACATTCTTGCCGCTTACCAAGTGGAGCCCTTTGAGACGACCTTGCAGGAAGCGAAGGCGATGGGAGCGATGGCGCTGTTCGGTGAGAAGTATGGGGAAATCGTGCGGGTCATCCGCATTGATGGCGTTTCCGCTGAATTGTGTGGCGGCACGCACCTTTCCAACACGGCAGAAATTGGGCTGTTCAAAATTGTGTCGGAAACTAGTGTGGGTGCCAACATCCGCCGCATTGACGCCTACACGGGCGAACGGGCACGGCGTTGGTATGAGGAGCGATGGCAGTGGTTGCAACAAGCCGCCAAAGCGTTAGAGACGCACCCTGAACGAATCGTTAATGCTATCGCCCAGTTACATGAACGCATCCGCGAGTTGGAACGGAAGTTGGAAGAGGCAGAGGAGCAGCGGGCTTTACAGCAAGTCAACGAGTTGCTGCAACAGGTGACGGAAGTGGCAGGAGTGAAAGTCGTGACGGGCATCGTCTCTGGCGTCTCTCCCGCTGTCTTGCGCCGTCTTGCTGATGAACTAGAAGTGCGGTTGCGGTCAGGCGTCATCGTGTTAGGCACTGTGGACGACGGGAAAGTCGTTTTGGTGAGCAAAGTGACGAAGGATGTAGTAGCAAAAGGTGGACATGCTGGAAACTTGGTGCGGGAGGTTGCCAAGTTGACGGATGGTGGTGGGGGCGGTCGCCCCGATTTCGCCCAAGCGGGCGGACGCAATCCTGCTAAGTTGCAGGATGCCCTCCGCAAAGTGCCTAAATTGGTCGCCCAGCAGTTACAGCATTCGTCTTGACGAAGCCAAACGAGCATTAAGTTCAGAAGCCGGCCTGGATTTATTGGCAGGCTTTAGCCTACTTCGTCTGATAGCCACCGACCTCGGGTCAGTGCATCCATTTTTGTAGGGCGACATGGAATCCGTCCCCTGCCCTCAACAAGCGCTGCCGTAAGCTGGGTCAGGACAGGAGCAACGCTTTAAGGCATTGCACCACTTTTTCGGGGCGGACATCGGTTGCCACCAAGCAATTGGGCTCGCCTTCCACCTGTCGGGTTCGCCCTTCTCCGTCCACTTCAATCCGCATCGGTGTCAAAGTGACCAAATTGGGCTCCACCACAACCAGTGCGGCTAAGGGGTCGTGGAGGATAGGCAAGGGCAAACTGCCGTCAGGACCGCGATGGGCTTCCTGCCACACTTTCGTCAGTGCCATCAACCGACGAACTAATAGTTTCTCGCTGTGGGCGAATTCGTCCAAGTCACTTTTGCTCAACCGACACCGCATCGTCACATCCAAGCCAATCATTGTCAAGGGCTTGTCGCACTCAAAGAGGATGCGGGTGGCTTTAGGGTCAACGGCAGCGTTGTATTCTGGGTGCGGGTGGTCAGGGGCAACAACTCCCACCATTGCTACGATGCGGGAAATTTTCGCCACTGCTTTGGGATGCTCCGTCAGCAATTTGGCGGCATTGGTGAGGGGACCAATGGTCAAAAGCACCAACTCATCGCCGTCAAATTGTTGCGCCTTCTCCGCTAAAAAGGCAATCCCATCCGTCCGTCCTTCTTGAAGCCGCTGTTCGTCTTCGGGCGGGATGGCTGCTATTTGATGGGGACGATGCGGTGAGACCGTGCGCGAGAGGGGTTGACTTTCGCCTGCTGCCACTTCCACTCTCTTGCCAGCGGCTTCAATCAGCCATCGGGCAATGACCGCTCGGGCAAGGGTGTCGGCATAAACAGTGGAGACACCTAGCAGTTCTATCTTTGGGTGAGTTAAGCAAACTGCCAATGCCCATGCATCATCAATGTCATCGCCGATGTCTGTGTCCAGCAATACGCCTACTTGTTTCCTTTCCATCTTCGTCACCCCCGCTCAGTGGAAGGGTCGGGTTCTTTCCCCCTCAACGACTTGCCACACCACATTTACCCGAAAACACAGCGGGCTTGACGGAGCAAGAGCAGGAAAAAGGGGACACCCAAGAAGGCTGTGAAGATTCCGACGGGAAGTTCCGCTGGGCGGACGAGGGAGCGCGCTAAGGTGTCGCAACTTAAAAGCAGCCACGCCCCAAACAGGGCAGCACCAGGCACTAAGGTTCGGTGATGAGGACCAAGCAGTAAGCGAACGAGGTGAGGGGCGATGAGCCCCACAAACCCGATGATGCCTGCTGCCGAAACGGCAGCCCCGCAACTCAGCGTCGCTGCCACCAACAGCCATCGCTTGACAGTTTCTACATCCACGCCCGAATAATGTGCCCACTCTTCGCCAAACAGCAAAGCGTTAAGGGCACGGGCGTAATAAAGGGGCACCAAAAAACCGATGAGAGCATAGGGTACCACCATTCCCACTTCCCGCCATGTCGCCATCTGGAAACCGCCCATCAACCAGAAGTAGACGGCACTGACCAACAGCCGATGGGCGTTCAAGTAGAGGAGCAAGGTTAGAAGGCTTGACAAAAATGCATTTACGGCGACACCTGCCAGCAGCAGAGTGTCCATCCGAACCGTCCCGTTGATCCGTCCCAAGCGATAGACAAGCCACGCCGTTAGCAAAGCCATCGCAAAGGCGACAGCGGGGATAAGGAAGGACGGGACACCGAAAAGCAATCCACCAGCAGCCCCCAATGCGCCCCCAGCGGCAATGCCCAAAAGGAAGGGGTCAGCGAGGGGATTGCGGAAAAGGGCTTGAAGGCAAGTGCCCGCCGTTGCCAAGGAAGCCCCCACAAGGACAGCCAGGCAAATTCGCGGCACCCGTACTGCCCAAATTTGCGAAAGGCTCAAGGGAGCAGCACCGACGAAAGCGCTCCCCAGCGCCGTGGCGGCAAGGAAAAATGCCACTGCACCTACCACTTGCCATCGGTGCTTTCTTGCCTTGACAAAAACTGCCATCTCCATTGCCCTTCACACTCTCCTTCACGCTCTCCTACCAAATCACAGGCAATGTTAGCACCTGCCCAAGTTTTGGGACAGCAGCGTCAGGGGTGCCCAATAAAAGCAAAAAGGCACCGCTTAGCGGTGCCCTGTTGTTTTCGTCAGAAGTCATTGTTGAGCAGTGCTCAAACACGCCGTCGGTTCAACATGTCTTGCAAAGTCAAGTGCCCGTAGCGTTGAAGGGCTTTCTCGCGAATTTCCCGAATGCGGTCTTCAAAGGTCGGCTTGACCGTTCGGTAGAGGACCCCCACCCACTTATGCTCGGTATCCGTCGCATACTGAATGGCACGATGCGGGTCGGAAGGATCGTAGTCAGGCGGCAACTCCTTGACCCACTGCTTGTAAAGGTCGTAAGTGTCAAAAAAGGTCACGCACGGGCTTAAGATGTGCACCAAAGCGAAGCCTTGGTGCTGGATGGCTTGAGCAATCACTTCCGCCAACTTACGGGCGCGGGCGGAAAATTCGCGGGCAACAAAAGTGGCGCCATACAAAATCGCCAACGCACAAGGTTCCACATCGCTCTCGTAACTGCCGTAAGGCGTGGAGTCTGTCGTTTGGGTAGGCAAAGTGGTTGGCGACGCTTGCCCCTTCGTAAGGGCGTAAAGGTTGTTGTCCAGCAACAGGTAGGTCAAGTTGATGTTGCGTCGGCAGGCGTGCATGAAATGGTTTCCGCCGATTGCCAAAGTATCGCCGTCGCCCCCAACCGCAATAACGGTCAAGTTGGGGTTAGCGGCTTTTACACCCAATGCGACAGGCATGGTTCGCCCGTGCAAACTGTGGAAGCCATAAGCGGTCGTGAAGGCGGGGAAGCGTCCCGAACAACCAATCCCCGACACAATGACCACTTGTTCTGGGTCTAAGCCCAAATTGCCCAGCGCCATGAAGGTAGCAGTGAGAACGCCGTAGTCGCCACAGCCAGGACACCATATGGGTTTCAGGTCGGACTTGTAACGCTCTCGCACTTGCGCTTCCACAGCCATCTTTCGGTCACCTCACTAAAACGGCTTCTCTTGCCAATTCCTTAATGGCGTCCAGAATTTCGCGCACCTTGAAAGGCACGCCCGTGACTTTGGCGTAGGACACAACATCCAACCCTGTTTCGCCCCGCACCAGATGAGCGAGCTGGCCAGTGTAGTTGAGTTCGGGCAAAAGCACCCGACCCATAGAGGTGATGAAGCGGCGAACCACCTCGCGGTGCAGGGGATAAAGCATGGACACATGCAAGGCTGCCACCGAGATGCCTTCCTGTTCCGCCAATTCAATGGCTTCTCGGACGGCACCCGCTGTGGAGCCCCAAACGATGACCCCGACATCGGCTTGACGGGGACCATACCAACGGTAGCCTTGAAAGCCGGGGTAGAACTCGTCATAGCGCAGCGCCAGTTGCAACTTGCGGAAGCGTTTCTCGGTCATAGTCATGTGGTTTTCAGGCTCCCAGTTAGGATGGGCGAACTCGTCGTGCTCCAACCCTTCCGCCGTGTAAGCGCCAGAACGACCAGGCAGCGACATGGGGGAAACACCCGTTTCGGTCAACCGATAGCGCTGGTAACCGCCGTTCCCGTGAATGAGTGGGTCGTAAACTTCGCGGTCTAAAACGATGATTTTGCTCAGGTCAATGGGCGGGATGGTTTCGGTTCGGTGTGCCAATGATTGGTCGCTGAGAATGATGACGGGCGACTGGCACAACTCCGCCAAGTTGAAAGCGTGCACCGTCACATAAAAGCAACCTTGCACCGTGCTGGGCGCCAAGACGATGCGGGGGACATCCCCATGCCCACCGTAGACGGCTTGGTAAAGGTCGCTTTGCTCACTTTTAGTCGGCATGCCCGTGCTGGGACCGGAGCGTTGGAGGTCAGCGATGACGCACGGAATCTCTGCCATCGCAGCGTGCCCTAAGAACTCCGTCATCAGTGAGAAGCCCGGTCCAGAAGTGGCAGTCATCGCTTTCGCTCCGGCAAAGGAGGCACCCAACACAGCACCGATGGCAGCAATTTCGTCTTCTACCTGCAAAGCCGTTCCACCAAAGTGGGGTAGGTGCTCCATCATCCATTCCAAGATGTCGCTGGCGGGCGTGATAGGGTAGCCAGCGAAGACTTTGCACCCGGCAGCAATGGCACCGTAACAGATGGCTTCGTTGCCTGACAAAATGAGGCGGTCGCGCATCGGTCGCACTTCCACCCGGTAGGGGTCGCGCTTTTCTAACTTGCGGGCTTCCTCGTAGCCTTCCTTTAAGGCAGCGATGTTAGCGCTCACCACCTTCTCGCCCCGCCGTCCCCAGTATTCGCGGATAAGTTGCTCAAAGACCTCTATGGGCAAGCCGAAGAGTGCCGAGAAGGCGCCTAAGATGACCATGTTCTTGCTCAGCGGGTTGCGCAGTTTGACTTTGGCAATTTCGCTGAAGGGTAGCCCGTAGGGGACAGCAGTTCCGGGCACATTGCGGGGCTCAAACTTGCTGTCGTAAATCAGCACACCGTAGGGATTGAATTCGTAGCGGTGTCGCTCCCACGCTTCCTCATCAAAGCAAATCAGAATGTCCGCCTCGTCCCCGTGAGAGTAGATGGGGCGCTCGGAAGTGCGGACTTGAATCATCGCTTGCCCGCCCTTAATCTCGGCGGGGTAGGTGCGGAAGGTGAAGACTTCTAAACCGCAGCGGGCTAAAGCGTGGGCTAAAAATTCACCAGTGCGGATGATGCCGCCTTCCAAAGTGTCGCCGCCCACGCGAACAGTGAACTCGTTAACAGGCATGGTTGGTCGCCTCCTATGTCTTGCTTGAGCGTCCCCATTTGCACGAACTTCTGCGCTCCACCTTCTCGCCAACCCAAAATGCCGACTGTTAACTTTAGCACATGAGCCGCCTTTGTGAAAATGACCCTGGGCAAGTCGCTCATCAGCAACACGGCAGTACCACTTTTTGGACACTTCAAGGCGGCTTTCCGTTACGGGTGCGTCGCTGCCAAAATCGTGACGGTGACCTGACATGTGGCTTTGGTGGCTCATCCTGATGCAACCGCTCGTAACTTCCTTGAGTGAGCCCGTCACTCTTTGGGGCACGGTTAAGCGGTGGGACCGCAATCCCATCCCCTTCGCTTCCGTTGCCCTTCTCGCTAAGCCTTCCTTCGGCAAAGGACAGGGACTAAAGCAAGTGATTCGTTGCGACGAGCGGGGGCACTTTCGCTTTGTCCTGTCAGGCCCGTTGGACTTAGAAGCCTACCTTCTTGCCTACCTGCCGGGCGTTGGGATAGGTTGGACGGTGGTTCCTCTGGACACTTCCCGCGAGTGCACTTTCCAACTTTTCCCCGCCGCGGCTTTGTGGGGGCGCTTGGACGGGGTCAGGAAAGTGGCTTTGACAATTCGCCAATTGCGTCCATTAGCGGCGTTTCCACCTGTGCCCCCACTCCGGCTGGAGTCAACTTCCCTTGACTTTTTCCATACGAGCACCGATGAACGGGGAGCCTTTCTTTTCCCCTTCCTGCCTGACTTGTGCGAAGCGGTGATAGAAGTTCGGGCGCTGCCTTTTCAGTTTTCTGCCCTTGTTGGCAGGGAAGTCTCGGTGGTTATCCCGCCGGCGGGCAAACTTGTCGGCGCGGTTGTTGGCGAAGACGGCAAACCGAAAGGGAAGGTGCCAGTGCAGTTGGTCCCCGTGCAGGTGCAAGTTCCGGAAGGTGGGCAAATCCTTCCTTTGACCCTCACCACTGACGAAGCAGGATGCTTTCAAGCCCTCTTACCCTCAGGCGAGTGGATGGTTTGGCTTCCGGGCAGCGGGGAAGCGGAATGGGTTAGCGCGCCTCAATGCATCTTCGTTCCCCCCAACAAAACGGTGCTCCTTTCCCTCACAGCGCAACGCCCTGGCATCGTGCGCGGGTGGGTTGCCGATGGCAAAACACGCTTCCCTTTACCTCGCCTTTGTGTGCGCGCCCAATGGCTCGCTCCCTCCTCCAAACCCTTTTTCCCCTTCGTTACGGAAGTTGCACAACAGTTGCCCGAAGGGGCTTACGAGGTGCACCTTCCCAAGGGCTTTTGGCAACTGTTCGTGGCGGACGAAGGATGGCAAAGTGAGCCAGTAGTGGTGGAAGTGGCGGAAGGCGCTGTCATAGAGGCTCCTGCCATTTTCGCCCATCCTGCCCCGAAAGTTCGCCTGACCGTCATGGATGAAAAAGGGCATCCAGCAAAAGCCTTCCTCGCCGATTCAACCGGCAGGCAAGGGGAAACGGATGCGGCAGGTGTCTGCGAATGGCAACTTCCGTCAAGTCATCCCGTCCTCTTGGTCGCTGCTGCGCCCGATTTTCGCTCGTGGGCGGTGGTGGACTTGACAAATGTTCCCAAAACCCTTACCTTGCGTCAAGGGGCAAGGGTGAGCGGCTTGGTGGTGGATGCCGATGGAAAACCGGTGGAAGCGGCATTGGTGCAGGTGTGGCTTATGAGCGAAAAGGGGCAATCCTTGCTCTGCCTTTGGGCAGGACGGTCGGACAAAGAAGGTCGGTTTGCCTTCTTCGTGCCACAGGGACAGCGCTTGCAAGTGGGGGCGCAGAAGGACGGCAAGCAAGTGTGCCTTTCCGTCCCACCCCTTTCTGCAGACGCAACCTTTCGCCTTACCCTTGACAACAACGGCGTTCTGAAAAGGGGGCGCAAGTGATGTTCCTCGTGCTGCCAGCCATTGATTTGTTGGATGGACAAGTGGTGAGGCTAAGTCAAGGGCGTTACGACGCTGTCACCGTTTATCAAACAGACCCCGTTTCGGTCGCTCGGCAATTTGAGCAGGAAGGGGCGGAGTGGTTGCATGTGGTTGACTTGAACGGGGCGAGGGAAGGCGAGCCCCGCAATTGGGAAGTCTTGCGAGCAATCCGGAAAGCCACTCGCTGCGCTTTGCAGTTCGGTGGTGGCGTCCGTTCCCTCCCCATGTTGGAGCAGTTGTTGGATTGGGGCGTGCAGCGAGTAGTTTTGGGTACGGGTGCCGTCCGAACACCGTTGCTTGTCTGCGAAGCCGTCAAGCATTTTGGTGCGGAAAGAATTGCCGTTGCCGTTGATGTCCATAAAGGCAAAGTTGCCCTTCAAGGTTGGACGGAAACGGAATTGCTTTCACCGCTGGAGTTGGGAGTACGATTGCGAGAAATTGGCGTTCAATGGTTCGTCTACACCGACATCCTGCGGGACGGGATGCTGACGGCGCCCAATGTGGACGCCATCACCCAATTCGCCGAAACCGTCAAGGCGAAGGTGATAGCCTCTGGCGGAATCGCTTCCGTTGAGCACATCCGCCAATTGAAAGCACTTCAACCTTTGGGCGTGGTGGGCTGCATCATCGGGCGCGCCCTTTATGAAGGCAAGTTAACCTTTCGCCAAGCCCTTGCCGCCGCTCAGGATGGTTAGCAAATTGACTGTCCGCACCACATTATTTAGTGGGGTGGTGACAATGGCAAACACGCAAGTGCGTTGCGGAAGTGCTGGAAGAACAAGTGACCGCAACCAAAGAATTTTTGGTGCGGCATCAAATCACCCTGCCCATTCCTAATGCTGAATGGAGCGTGAGGGGTAATGGAGGAGCTTAGGCGAATTCTCGCAACAGATTGCGGGAGCACCACCACGAAAGCCATTCTCATTGAGCGCACTTTGGAAGGTTACCGCCTCATCGCGCGGGGCGAAGCACCGACGACGGTGGAAGCCCCTTTTGACGATGTGACCATCGGTGTCCTGAACGCGATGCGGGAGCTTCAAGAAGTGACGGGGCGCATTTTGCTAAAAGACAACAAAGTTTTTGTCCGTGACAGCGCTTCGTCCTTTGACGATGCGGGGGCGGATTTGTATGTGTCCACTTCCAGCGCTGGTGGTGGGTTGCAAATGTTGGTGATGGGGGTTGTCCGAACGATGACGGCGGAAAGCGCCCAGCGGGCTGCATTAGGGGCGGGCGCGATTGTCATGGATGTCATCGCCATTGACGATGGTCGCAAGGATTACGAGCGCATCCAACGCATCCGAAGTTTGCGTCCCGACATGGTTCTGTTGGCGGGTGGCACCGATGGCGGCACAGTTGTCCATGTGGTGGAGCTTTCTGAGTTGCTTGTTGCTGCCGACCCCAAACCCCGCTTGGGCATCGGCTTCCGATTGCCCGTTATCTACGCAGGTAACCGCGACGCCCGTGAAGAAATCCGAAAGTTGCTTGCCGACCGATTTGACCTTCGCATCGTAGACAACATCCGCCCCACACTGGAAACGGAAAACTTGCATCCCGCAAGGGAAGCCATCCACGAGTTGTTTTTGGAGCATGTGATGCAGCAAGCCCCCGGCTACAACAAGTTGACCTCTTGGGTGTCCGCTCCTATCATGCCGACGCCGATGGCGGTAGGCAAATTGGTGGAAGAAGTGGCGCGCCAGTATGGGCTCAATGTCCTCGCCGTAGACATCGGTGGCGCCACTACCGATGTCTTCAGCGTTTTCAACGGCATCTTCAACCGCACTGTGTCAGCGAACCTGGGGATGAGTTACAGCATCGGCAATGTGTTGGCGGAAGCGGGCGTGGAAAACATTTTGCGGTGGGTGCCCTTTGAAGTGAACGAGACGGAGTTGCGCAATCGGCTGCGCAACAAGATGATTCGCCCCACCACCATCCCGCAGACGGTGGAAGATTTGCTCATTGAGCAAGCCGTTGCAAAAGAAGCCTTGCGCCTCTCCTTGGAGCACCACAAACAGTTGGCAGTCACCTTGCGCGGCGTCCATGTCCAGCGAACCATCGGCGAAATTTTGACGGCAGATGTTTCCGGGCAAACCATCGTGGACATGATGGCATTGGACTTAGTGATTGGAAGTGGTGGTGTGCTTTCCCATGCCCCACGCCGTTCCCAAGCCGCCCTTATGTTGCTGGATGCGTGGCAACCAGAAGGCTTCACTCAACTGACCGTTGACAGCATCTTTATGATGCCTCACTTGGGCGTTCTGTCCACCGTCCATCCCGAAGCGGCGAGCCAAGTTTTCTGGCGCGATTGTCTTGTGCGGCTTGGGTGGTCGTTGGCACCGAGAGGCATAGCCAAAGAGGGCGAAGTCATCGGCACGCTCAGCATCACGGGCAATCGCTATAACCTCGCCAACGAACCCATCCGCTTTGGCGAAATCCGCTTGTTTCCGTTGGACGAAACAGAAACGGTCGTCGTGCGCTTCCAGCCTGTGCGTGGATTTGACGCAGGGGAAGGGAGCGGGAAAGTGGTGGAGCGGGAAATTTCAGGGGGCGTTGTGGGCTTTATCGTGGATGCGCGCGGGCGACCGATTCAGTTGCCGAAGGATGACAGGGTCCGAGCCCGCAAGTTGCGGGAATGGCTGAAAGCGGTAAATGCCCTTCCCCAACGGGTTGCCGTTGCCGTTTGAATAGGCAACAGCCGTCTTCACTGCAAAAGCGACCAAGCGACGGTTGGGGCATCAAAAACGGGACCTTCGGTGCAGCAAAGTTTGTAGCCGCCCTCCTTCACAGGGATAGGGCAACCGAAGCAGATGCCGAACCCGCAAGCCATGTGCTCTTCCAACGAGACTTGACAGGGCAGTTGGTGCTGTTCGGCAAACTGGGCGAATGCCCGTAACATTGCCGAAGGACCGCACCCATAAAGCACAACGCCTTCTCGCTCCTTTTGAGTTGCCCACCACGCCTTCAACAGTTGCACCACCGTGCCCGCGAAAAAGCCTTCCGTCGGTTCATCAAGGGCAACAGCGGAACGGACACCGATGCTCTCAAACTCGTCTGCCGCCCAGTAGGAAAGGGGTTCGCCATTGCCCATTAGCGGGAATTCGGCACGAACAGGGTCAAAGGGGAGTTTGTCTTTGCGTTGCGCGCCCAACAACACGAGCGTCTCCACTCCGAGCGCTTTCAATCGTTCAGCGAGGAAAGGGAAAGGCGCAACGCCTATGCCACCCGCCACCAACACCGCAAGGCGCGTCCCCTCGGGCAACCAGAACCCTTTTCCCAATGGACCTGCCACTTGCACGGGCACATCGGTAGAGAGCCCTGCGAGCCATTTTGTCCCTACCCCGCGCACCTCAAACAGCACAGAAAAGGCTTGGGGGGCTTTTTCCGCCGTGATTTCGCCCTTTAAAAGGGGCACAATTTTGGCAATGCTGAAAGGACGGGGCAGAATGGCTGCCATCGGTAATCCCGAGCGCTCAAAAGTTTGGTCGCCGCCCATCCCGTTCAGGTAAAGGTTGACGAACTGCCCCGGTTGCGCAAGGGCAGCGATTTCGGGACAGCGAAGGGTTAATCGGCAGAAAGTGCGGTAAACTTCCTTGGCGACGATTTTCGCTGTTCCCACAAAAGCGGCTTTTAACCCTCGCATTTCTGGTGCGTTCGGCAGACTTTGTCTAAATTTCATCCCCTTTCCCTCCTGCGAAGGGTCGCCAAAATTGTAGCCACACGAAAGGCAAACTGAACCTGACAAAACGCAGCCCAAACCCTTTACCGATAAGGGGGATGAACGATGAAGGTCGTCGTGACGGGTGGCTCAGGTCGCATCGGACAAGCCGTTGTGCGAGCGCTGTTGGGGCGCGGCGACGAAGTGCTTGTGCTGGATAGGCGAGCGCCAGAAGACAAAACCTGGGACTTCGTTTGCGTTGACATCACCGACTTCCTACAGGTGGTGAACAACATCAAAGGAGCAGATGCTGTTGTGCACCTTGCCGCCATCCCCAGTCCTTGGCGAGACATGCCTCAGGAAGTGATGCGGGTCAATGTGATGGGCACTTACAATGTGCTGGAAGCCTGTCGGCAGTTGGGCATTCAAAAGGTCGTGGTGGCGTCCAGCATCAATGCTGTGGGGCTCAGTTACAACCGCGAGCGCCCTCGCCTTGACTATCTGCCCATTGACGAGAAGCATCCCGCTCGCCCCGAGGACTGCTACAGCCTCTCCAAGTGGTTGGGCGAGCAGATGGCGGATGCGATGGTGCGGTTGGCGCCTGAGATGACCATCGTCAGCCTTCGGTTCCATGGCGTTGTTTCGCCAGAGTGGTATCAGCGGTGGCGAGAGCACCCACGCCGCGAGTTGCCCGGAGACTTCAAAGGGCTGTGGGGCTATGTGGATATCCGAGACGCCGTAGATGCTGTCTTGAAAGCCTTGTCGGTTTCTTGGACGGGACACGAAGCCTTCTTCATCTGCGCTGCTGACATCAGTTGGGATGTGCCGACGATGGAATTGGTGAGGGCAGTCTATCCCGATGTCCCGCTGAAGCGGGGACTGCAGGACTTTGAAGGGCTCTTTGACTTGAGCAAAGCACGAGAATTGCTCGGATGGCAACCCCGTTTCTCTTGGCGGTGCAGGTGAAAGTCACAAAAGGCTGTGCCACAATTTGTACGAACATCGCCAAAAAGGGGGGACGAAAAGTGAGTAAGATATTGCGCGGCAAAGCCCATAAGTTTGGCGACAACATTGACACTGATGTCATCATTCCCGCCCGCTATTTAGTCACAACCGACCCAGCGGAACTGGCGAAGCATTGTATGGAGCCCATTGCGCCCGATTTTCCGCAACGGGCAAAACCTGGCGACATCCTTGTAGCGGGCTTAAATTTCGGATGTGGCTCATCCCGTGAGCATGCCCCTTTGGCGATTAAAGGGTTAGGCATCAGTTGCGTGATTGCGAAAAGTTTCGCCCGCATCTTCTACCGCAACGCCTTCAACATCGGGTTGCCCGCTTTGGAGTGCAAAGAAGCCGTTGAAGACATTAATGATGGCGATGAGTTGGAGGTGGACTTGGAAACGGGCGTCATTCGCAACCTCACGAAAGGCAAAACCTACCAAGCCATGCCTATCCCGCCTTTCATGCGCCAGCTTTTGCAGGCGGGCGGGCTCATTAACTATGTGCGGCGCAAATTGGGGGTTGCGTAAGTTCCCTCGCCTTTACCCATGACGGTTACGAGATGGCGTGCGGGCATGGGAAAGACGGCGTTCTGCCTGCTCGGAGCGGAAAAAGCGCCGCAAGTTCTCCGGCGTCACGATGACGCCGACGGCAAAACCGAACCCTAAACTGGCAAACTCATCCCACGGCAACTCTGCTAACAGCGTCCGCTTCATTGTCCGCAGCCACGGGGCAATGAGCCGCAAAGGGTCAGCAACGAACACCAAAGGAGACCCTTGCTCGTGGTGGGGGACAGTGTTGAAGATGCGCTCGGCTTCTTGGGCGATTTGGATGCGGCGCTTCTCTGCGAGAATGTCAAGGGCATCGGGTTGAAGTTCTCCATGCAGGTAGTCCAAGATGGCGTGATAGACTTCCCGAGCCAATGGGAACCATTGCGCCGTCGCATTGGCACTGAGATGGAGGAGGCGCAGTATTTCGTTTTCGTCCGGCAGCCGAGAGGTTCGGCGCACCCAAAGGGCATAGGATGAAAGTCGCTCCCAGCCCTTGTTCCCCAGCACCATCAAAGGTGCAATGTAGCAACTAGACAAAACAAGGGCATCTCGCACTTCGGGGGGAGCGTCTGGCGATAATTCCGTGAAAACACGCGCCGCACTCCCTTGGGGGTAGTTGACCGCTACGCCCCAACCTTTGTAGGAACTTGCAGGTAAGAGCCCTACCTCCACCGGTTGAAAGTGGCGGCGGAGCCATTTCATCCCCAATTCCAGTGCGCCGCCATTCTCCCCCGAAGCAAACAGGAGCAGTTGGACACTTTTGAGCAGCGACAGGTAATGATGCAACACCGTCCGTCACCTCCCAACGGGACGGACGGGAAAGGGCAGCGGAGCAACAAGGATGCTTCAACTGTTACCGCAGTCCAGCGGCTTGAAGGGCAGTTTCTAACTCTTTAGGGCTTTCCACCAAACTCGCCGTCAGCCCCTCAAAGACACGCACAATCATGCCCTTCTCGTTGACCACATAAATAGTCGGTAGCGCTTCAACCCTAAAGCGGTTCGCCACTTCGGCTTTAGGGTCTAGTGCCACCAAGTAAGGCATCTTTTCCGCTTTGACAAAGGGAACCACAGAATCCCGACCATCCTCGTCAACGCTGATGGCGAGGATGACCAGGCCCTTCTGGCTGTATTTTCGGTGCAGTTGGCTCAGCCACTTGCTGGAAATTTGGCAAGGCGGGCACCAAGTCGCCCAGAAGTCCAACACCAGAACTTTTGGCGATAAGGTGCGACTCTGCTTGCCTTCCCTGATGCGCACTGCGACTTTGCCTTTTTCCAACCGAACCACTGCCACTTTCCCGTCCAATAAAGTGGTTTGGAAGGAGGGAACGGGCTTCCCTTCCTTCAATACCGCAAACACTGACAAAGTGGTGAGAACCAAACCGCTTACCACGATGACAGAAAGGACACGCTTCATAGGTTACGCCCCCTTCTGAGTTTGGCATTGTTTATTGTGCCAACGGATCAGAGGAAGGTCAAGGGTTGCGGGTAACACCGAAGCGCCCTATAGTTTTGTGTAGCGCGTTGCAGGTTCGGTGTGGAGGCGACCTTTGAATGCGACCGTGGTGTTTGTCGGAGGTCACTTTGAAGCAGGTAAGGGAAATGGGCGTGCCCGAAGTGGCTGTCCTTCCTATCGGGGCATGTGAACCGCACGGTTTGCATTTGCCCTACGGTACGGACACTTACGAAGCGATGGCTGTTGCTGAACGCGCTTGCGCCCTCGCTTACGAGCGTGGGGCAAAGGTGATGTTGCTTCCTCCCATCCCTTACGGCGTGGATGCTAATCTGCTGTCGTTTCCCATGACCATCCATGTCCAGCAAGCCACCCTCAATCAAATTGTCCGTGATATTGTCTTTTCGTTGGAGCGACACGGAGTTGACAAGTTGGTGCTGTTGAATGGACACGGTGGGAACGAGTTTGTGGGTGGACTGCGAGACCTTTACGGTCAGACAAAGGTTTGGGTCTTTTTGGTGAATTGGTGGCAAGTGGGACACGACCGATGGGGGGAAATCTTTGAGACAGTGGGTGACCATGCTGGTGAGATGGAAACCAGTGTGTGCTTAGCCGTCATCCCCCATCTGGTAAGGTTGGAAGACGCCGATGAGGGCGCCGTTCGTCCCTTCCGCATAGATGCGCTAGAAAAGGGATGGGCGTGGACGACACGCCCTTGGGAGCGTTTGACAAAAAACTCGGGGCATGGAGACCCCCGATGCGCTACGGCTGAGAAAGGAGAGCGATACCTCCGCCTTGTCGTGGAGCGGATAGCCGACTTCTTATTGGAGTTGGCAAAATCGCCCCTTGACGAGTGGTTCCCATTCCAAGCGCCGTGAGGGGTATCACAGTAGCAAATTGCGGTTGGGCAACTTAAAATGGAGGGACTGGTGGGGCATAAAGACGAAGTGGATGCCCTACCCCCACAAACTATGTGGGAGGTGCTGGCGATGCAAGCGCCGACTATTCGCCGAACGGTGTTGGATGTGCTGAAGGAGCAGGGGAAGTTGACGGACGCGCAAATCCAAGAACTACAGCGTGTCCAGCAGCAGGTAGGGCAACCGGTGGAGCGGTTAGTGGTGGACTTAGGTTTCGTGTCCGAAACCGATGTCCTTGCTGCCCAAGCTCGGTTGCTGAATGTCCAGTATGTAGACCTCAGCAAAGTGCGCCCCGACGAGAGTGCCATTAGCGTGGTGTTGAGTAAAATCCCCGCCGGCTACCTGCGAGAGAAAAAGTGCGTGCCTGTCCGCATTGAGCAAAACCGCCTGTACGTGGCAATGGTGAACCCCCGCGACATCGTCACCATTGACGAATTGCGAATGCGGACGGGCTTGGTGCCTGTGCCGTTGTTGGCAAGTCCTTCTCAAGTGGAGGCTGCCTTGGAAGAGTTGCCGGCTCAAGGTCCCACAACGGCTGCTCCTCCGCCAGGGCGAGGGGGGATTGGCTTCGGGTTGGAAGGCGATGTGGAGAATCTGTTGCGCCAAATTGATGCAGACCGCTACGGGGGGGGAAACTGCGTCTGGTCCCTTAGTGGGTCAGATTGCTCGCGTAGATGCCGCCGATGTGGAAGCAGCGCAGGAAGCCCCTATCATCCGGTTGGTGGACACCGTCCTCCGTGAAGCCATCCGCAATGAGGCGACGGACATTCACATTGAACCCATGCAAGACCGTGTCCGCATCCGCTACCGAATTGACGGTATTCTGCATGAAGTGTTGCGGCTTCCAAAGTATTTGGCTGCCCCATTGATCGCCCGCATCAAAATCCTGGGCGACATGGATGTGGCAGAGAAGCGTGTCCCTCAAGATGGACGCATGCGCATTGAGATGCAGAAGCGTCGCTTTGATGTGCGCATTTCCACCATCCCGACAGTTCACGGTGAAAAAGCCGTATTGCGGTTGCTTGACCAAACTTCTCCCTTGATGGGCTTGGAGAGACTGGGGCTTTGGGAGGACGACTTGGCGAAAGTGGAATACCTGATGAGCCAACCTTACGGCATGATTCTCAGCACAGGTCCCACTGGTTCGGGCAAGACGACGACCCAATACTCCATCCTGCACCGCCTCAACACCAACGAGGTCAACATCTTGACCATTGAAGAGCCAGTGGAGTATGAGGTGGCTGGCATTAACCAAGTCAATGTGAACCGTAAAGCCGGCGTGACCTTTGCCACGGCACTCCGCGCTTTCCTGCGACAAGACCCCGACATCATCCTGGTGGGCGAGATTCGCGACCTTGAAACCGCCGATGTGGCATTCCAAGCCGCTCTTACCGGACACTTGGTCCTCTCCACCTTGCACACAAACGATGCCCCAACCGCAACTACTCGGTTGATTGAAATGGGTGTAGAACCGTTCCTAATTTCGGCGGCGGTAATCGGTGTTATTGCCCAGCGCTTGGGACGCAGAATTTGCACTAACTGCAAAGAGCCCCTTGAGTTGAAGGATGACGAGAAAGAAGCCATTACTATGCGCTTCAATGTTGAGCCCAGCGTTTTGGACGGAAAGACGCTATATCGCGGGCGCGGTTGCGACATTTGCCGTTACACGGGCTACAAAGGTCGCATCGGGATTTTTGAGGTGTTCGTGATGAACGCGGAAATTGCTGACTTGGTATTGCGGCGCGCCCCTATCTCGGAAATTCGCGACGCTGCTATCGCTTCCGGTATGACCACCCTTTTGCAAGATGGATGGCGCAAGGTTCTGGCGGGTATCACTACTCCGCAAGAAGTGATGCGCGTTGTGACGACGGTCGGCTACTAATGTCGTCAATGTCGTCTTAGACCCACAAAAGGAGGGCGAAAGGGATGGAGATAGAACTGACCCCAATGGAGCAACAACCGGTGACTGCTCCCACAGGGGTGGGGGTGCGTCCTGCTGCGCCGGTGCGGGAACTGCCCTCTTTGGATGATGTGCACATTGACGACCTCCTGAAAGAGGTGGTGCGCCGAAATGCTTCGGACTTGCACCTGTGTGTTGGGGTGCCTCCCGTTTTGCGCATTGACGGGCAACTTTATCGCATGAACTTTCAACCCGCCACTCCCAAGCAAACTCAGCGCCTCATCTACGAGATTTTGACCGACGAGCAAATCCAACGATTTGAGAACAACTTGGAGTTGGACTTCTCCTACTCGCTTCAAGATACGGCGCGCTTTCGGGTCAATGTTTACAAGGAACGGGGCTGCATCGCCGCTGCCTTTCGGCTTATCCCGCGCCGCATCCCTACTATTCGGGAGTTGGAGTTGCCCACGATCTTGGAGGAAATCGTGATGCGACCTCGTGGGCTCGTTTTAGTCACCGGTCCAACAGGACACGGCAAATCTACCACCCTTGCGGCGATGATTAACCACCTGAACAACACCAAGAGCCTGCACATCATCACCATTGAAGACCCCATTGAGTATCTGCACCCCCACAGGAAGTGCATCATCAACCAGCGGGAGTTGGGCGAGGACACCAAGAGTTTCCCTAATGCCTTAAGGGCAGCCTTGCGAGAAGACCCCGATGTCATCTTAGTGGGGGAGATGCGTGACCCTGAAACCATTGCTATCGCCATCACGGCAGCCGAAACAGGACACTTGGTCCTCTCCACCCTGCACACCAATAGCGCTGCCGAAACCATTGACCGCATCATAGATGTGTTCCCGCCTAACCAGCAACCGCAGATTCGGGTGCAGTTGTCCATGAACTTGGTGGCTGTCATCTCCCAGCAATTACTGCCACGCGCTCCTGGTGCTCCCCGCAACCCTTTTGGTGGTGGGCGCATTGCGGCAGTGGAAATCATGATTGCTAACCCTGCCATCCGTAACCTCATTCGCGAGGGCAAAACCTACCAAATCCCGTCCATCATCCAGACCAGCGCGGCGGAAGGGATGCAAACGATGGACCAAGCCCTGCGGGACTTGTATGTGCGGGGCTTAATCACTTACGAAGATGCCATTGCCCGCGCTCATAACCCCGAGGAACTTAAGAAACTGATTGCCGGCGCCACTCCTGCGGGAATGCGTTGAAAAAGTGTGGGGAAAGGCGGCATAAAAGGGATGGCTGTCGGCAAGGTCGGTGACTGAACGGGGGTGAGAAAGATGCCGACATTTGCGTATGTCGCCCGAACACTTCAAGGGCAGGTCAGCCAAGGCACCATTGATGCCCCAGACGAGCGGACAGCCTTGCAGCAGTTACGCCAGCAAGGGTTAGTAGTGACTTCCCTGCGCGCTCAAGGCGGGGTCGCAAAAGCGGCTCAACAATCGCAACAAGCCAGCCTCGCTGCCACGATTAGCCGCGTCAAACTGCGGGATATGGCCGTTTTTTGCCGACAGTTGGCAACGCTGATCAATGCTGGTGTCTCCCTCGTCCGCGCCTTAGCGGTCTTGGAGCGTCAAACCCAAAACCCACGCTTGAAGTTCATCATCCGCCAACTGACCCGCGATGTGGAAGATGGGATGGCTCTCTCCCGTGCGATGGCGAAGTTCCCCCGTGAGTTCTCCAACTTGTTCGTCGGAATGGTGCGAGCCGGTGAAGTAGGCGGTGTTCTGGATGATACCCTTCAACGGATGGCAACCTTCTTGGAGAAAGACTTGGAACTGCGCCGAAAGGTAAAATCGGCAATGACCTACCCGACCTTGGTCATCTTCTTCGCCACCGCCATCGTGATTTTCCTGAGCGTCTGGATTGTCCCTAAGTTTATGCAACTGTTCACTGACCTTGGCGTCAAGGAGGATAAGTTCCCGCTGCCCACCCTCATCATGAAGCGGTTCAGCGAGTTCCTACTCACCAAGTGGTATTTCCTCCTCGGTGGCGTGGTAGCCTTTCTCTTCGCTTTCAGTGTGTTCGTCCGCACGCGGTTTGGGAAGCGGGTGTATGACTGGATCAAACTGAAGGTGCCTATCCTCGGACCTATCAACCACAAGATTGTGCTGGCTCGTTTTGCCCGCACTTTCGGCACTCTGATGGGGAGCGGCGTGCCTATCTTGCAAGCGTTGGACACCACTGCAGGCGCTATTGACAACGATATTCTTTCTCGGGCTATCTTGGAAGCCCGAATGCGCATCCGTGAAGGCGAGCGGATTGCTGACCCGTTGGAGCGCAGCCGCCTGTTCCCTCCGATGGTTGTCCACATGATTTCGGTCGGCGAAGAAACGGGGACTTTAGACCAGATGCTTCAGAAAGTTGCCGACTTCTACGAGAGCGAAGTGGATGCAGCCCTGCACGCTCTCGCTTCCACTATTGAGCCGGTCATGATTGTAGTGTTGGGCGTGATTGTGCTGTTCATTTTAATCTCGGTGTTCCTGCCGCTCATCACCATCATCCAAGACCTCACGCAAAGTGAGGCTTCCTGACGATGCTGGAGGGAGCGAGGAAGGTGCCGTCCCTTTCGTGGGGGGCGGCGCCTCACATCCTCATTGTTCGCCTTTCCGCTCTGGGCGATACCCTTATGTCTACCCCTGTCGCTCAAGCCCTGCGAGAAGCCTTCCCAAAGGCTTTCCTTGGTTGGGTGGTGTCAACCCGATGCGCTTCCGTCGTAGAGGGAAACCCTTTCCTTGACTGCGTCCATCGTTGGGACGGCACTTTGGGCGGGTTGGTCCGTACCATCCTTGAAATCAAGCGCACTGGCTACGAGATTGCTTTAGATGTGCAAGGCTTAATGAAGAGCGCCATCATTCCGTGGCTTGCCCGTATTCCGGTGCGTGTGGGTTTTGCGGATGCCCGTGAAGGTGCTTCGCGCTTGCTCACGCTCCGCCTCCCCCCACCGCCTCCCGCTCCTTTCGCTGCTAGCCGAAATTTGCAACTGTTGCAAGCGTTGGGCATCCCCGCAGACCCCAAACGCCATCGGCTCTATTTCCCCCTTAGCCCTCAGAACCGCACCAAAGCCCAGCAATTGGTCGCTGCCCTTCAGTTACTGCCAAAGCAATTCGCTGTCTTAGCCCCAGCAACTACCCGCCCACAGAAACATTGGCTTCCCGAACGCTGGAGCGAATTGGCAGAACGGTTGTGGACAGATTTGAAAATCCCCTCGGTATTGCTGGCGGGACCGAGCGATAGACCGCTTTTGGAGCGAATTGCTCGTTGGTGCAAAATCCCACTGCCCATCTTTTGCGACCTTTCGCTAAA
>Ga0209993_10012_pt1 | contig 34709 bp, 33 predicted proteins | sample Antgeofumaro1A2A_FD_188082 | JGI IMG/M metagenome (GOLD analysis project Ga0209993, IMG submission 188082) | Geothermal fumarole subsurface microbial communities from Mt. Erebus, Antarctica - 1A2A (SPAdes) (version 2) | ecosystem: Environmental > Terrestrial > Volcanic > Fumaroles | place...
CCCAATCAACGCTGAAGAAGGCAGGGGCACCATCCTTCCATCCCGCATAGAAGTGAAACCAAGGGATTGAAACCGTGCCAGAAGTGGTGCAGAGAGAAGGTTGGTTGTCGGTCAAATCAGGGTCAAAGGAAGCATGAAGGGCGTAAGCGATTTGAGGCTCAGGGATTTGGGAGGGGTCAGGGGGTTGGGAGAAGGAAGGGGAGACGAAAAGAAAGCCGGCGCAGGGCGGCCATGTCCATCGGTCGATAAACGGTCGATCACGTGTTCAGCAACCGCGCCAATTCCATCGCCGCGTCTCTGGCGGGTAAGTAGCGCACAATCCTCACTCTCCAATGTCCCAGGAGCTGCGATCGGGAACCTGCATAGCTGCACGGTAGGCCGCGGACAAGAACCATTCTGGCAGGTCTAGCAGGATCAGAGTCCCCAGCGTTAATACCAGCGTCCAGACCAGCGCGGGGAAGAAGCCCTCCTTCAACCAGGTCCTAATGAAGTAGATGATCACCATCGCAGGCCCCAGGTACGACGTTAACGCTGCGTACCACACGTACAGCGCGATGGCAGCAAGCAGAGCCTTGCCGATCCCTTCGCCGGCGAGGTACAGATACACTCCAATCGCCACCGGAGAGAGGTTGATCACGAGGCTCGAGACGATGGCTAAAATCAAGAACAACCACGCCTTCGCGGTCTGTACCTCGGTCTGTACCTGGGAGAGCATCCGTACGGCCACCGGGAGCACGGCCAGTGTCCTCCGCAACGCAGTTCACCCCTCCTTCACGCGACGTGAACGGCACCAATTTCGCCGCGCCATGCAGCGCCCGCCCCTGTCAGGAAAACAAGGCACAGAGTTGTTCGGACAGAGTTCCTCCGAGAGAGCGCGCCTTTCTTTTGCCTTGTTGTTGCTCTCATCATTGCCCTCCCTCCTTTTGCTTAGGTCGCCCTCACGATAGAACAGCGAAAGGGCGATATCCATAGAGAGGCAATCCCCCTCTTTATGTCCGTGCCCTCTTTTGCTTACTATCCGAGCAGCACTTAACAGTGTGGCATCTTAGTCCCGCCACTTTTTCGCAATGGCAGAATGTTGTTAGTGCATCAAGCAAAGCCGATGGGAACTTCCATGTCCAGAAGCCAGCGGGCTAACTCGCAGGCGCGGTCTACTTTGATCCCGACGGTTTGGGCGGCGGCTTCGTGGAATTCGTCGGCGCGGCTGACCCCTCTTCGCGGCAGGAATAGGAATGGCACTTCGCCCGGCACATGCTTGCCTAAGACGGAATGGGTGCGATGGGTGCAAAGGAGCAGGAAGCGAGCATCTTCATACGCTTGCACCGATTCTAACAGGCGGGGTAGAAGCACTTCCGCAAACCGTTGCAAAGTGAACACTTTCAGTTCGGGGTCTTTTCGGTGCGACGCCTTATCGGCTTCCCGAATGTGCACGATAAGCAAATCCGTGTCGGGAAGTAAGTCAGTGACAAACTCGGCAAGGCGCTCGTAACTTTCGCTCAAGTTGTCAAGGTCAACGGCAGGGGGGCGATGGGGGCGAATGCCGGCGGCAATGCACAACCCGCGCATCGGGATATGGTCGGTGACCGCATCGGCACGAATCATGCCCGCCACCAACCGCAAGGAGGGCAGGCGGGGCATTATTCCCGGCTCGTAAAGCCAAAGAAGATTGGCAGGCGGCTTCCCTTCCTCTATGCGCCGTCGGTTAAGTTCGTGGCGGTCTAAAAGTTCCAGAGCATTGTAGATGAGTTGGCGGACAATGGTCTCGCCATCCCCTCGGGGAAGGTGCGGTTCAAAAAGTTCGCCTTTAAGTTCGTCGGGTGCCTCACAATGTAGGCGAGCAAATCCTTCGTGCCAAAGCAAAACATGCCGTCTAGCGCGCAACGGGACGAACCGCCAATGATGGTCGCCCAATCGTTCCTGCAGCAACTCCATCAGCGCCCGCACCTCATCTAATGTCAAGGGCACTTCGGTATCGGTAATTCGCTCGCCATCGGTAGCAAGGAAGGCAAGAGTGAAAGCAACATCTCGCAACCCCAACGGAACATCAGCACCCAACGCCCGAAAAGCGCCCCGTCCCGTGTAGAAAAGGGGGCTGTCATAACCGAAGACCTCCATTGCGGCAACTTCAGGTTGGGCAGGAAGTCCTTCCAAAATCGTGCGTGTCCAACCGACCGTCCCTTCCCTCGCCAGCCGATGCAACGGCACCAAATCGGCGGCTTGAAGTGGTGTTTTGTTGCCGAGAGCGTCAATGGGCTCGTCGGCAGCACCGTCCCACAAAAGCAAAAGCCGCTTCATTGCTCCATCGCCACCTTTCAACTTCGTCCATCGTCAAGTGCCACCGCATAAGCATAGCACAAAACTCGCCTCAAAAAGTAACCCCAAATTCGTCGGGTGGCATCAAAGCCGCCCTCTGCCTTGAGCCTCATTCCCTCGTGCCCATTTGCGATTTTCGCTGCAATTCCTCAAACTCCAACGGATGCTCCTCTTGCAAGTGGCGAAGGGAGATTTTGCCCGTGAGCCAAACCCAACTCATCGGGAAGACACCGGGCTTGAAGTGGACATGGTAAAGGTGCCAAATGATGATGCTAAGGAACGCCAGCAAGGCTTCGTAACTGTGAATCAGGCGGGCGATGTGCCACACCCACAGGGGCAAGTAGACAAAGAATGGGGCTTCAAACCAGAGGGCCAATCCTGTTAGCACCATCACCGTCGTGCCCCACACGACAGCGTAATACTCCAACTTCTCAATCCAACTGAACCGCCCAAACTTTGGCTTTTGGTGGCTCAAGCCGAGGTAGCATTTGAGCATTTGCCAGATGTCGGCGAAGTCTTTGCGCGTCCATCGCAGGTGGCGCAGTTGCTCTCGCCCGCGCGGGGTGAGCAGGTAGAGAAGGTGCCAAATCACTAATGCCATCAACATGACCGCTCCGATGCGGTGCAAATAGTAGCGCCACATAGGGCTGCCAGGGAAGGTGAGCAGTTTCTCTGCCCATCCCGCTTCGGGGAAACTGAGCGGCATCCCCGAAATGACCAACAAAGTGAAACTGATGACCAGCACAAGGTGTTGCAAACGCTCATTAAGGGTGAACCGTTCCACCAACTCGTGAGAGAGCGGGTCATTGGGATGATGAGGAGAAACAGCGTGGCTCGGACGCCCCCGAAGGTAGTTGAAAATGTCAAGGGCAATGTAGAGGCTGAAGAAGCCAATAAGCCCAGCGATGAACAACTGGTAGAGCACCTTGATGAGCCAGTAAAGGGGGCTTTCAGCCCGCGTGCCGGCAAAGTGCACTTTTCCCAGAGCGACTTTTTCGCCGATGCCTGGATGAAAACGCCCGCAAGTCCTCGGTAGGTTGGTCGGGTGAATGGAGGAGCGAGGGTCGGTGGAAGGGAGGATGTTGTGGGCGCCGTGACAGGAAGCGCAATGGGCGACTTCCGTGACGCCGTAGCGGTTCATGATGCCGTGAAAACTGGTTCGGTAAGTTGCTAAGCGCAAAGTGGGCAACCCCAAGCGCCGCTGCAACCGCTCGCTTTCGTGGCATTTGGAGCAGGTAGCGACGATGTGCTGCGGGTGCACCAAGGAAGTTGGGTCTTGGGGGCTTCGGATGACATGCTCACCGTGACAATCGGTGCACACAGGGGCTTCCTTGACACCTTTTGCCCATGCTCGTCCGTGGATGCTTTGCTTCCACTCTCGGTAAATTTGCTCGTGACACTGCCCGCAGGTTTCGGGCAGATGGGAGCGGGCAGCTTTTGCGTGCGGGTCAGTAGCGGGGCGAATGCCATGAATGCCGTGACAATCAGTGCAAACAGCGGGAGGCTTTCCAGGCGCTGTCTTCTTGCCTTTGACACCTTTCCGCAACAATTGACCATGCACGCTTCGCTCGTAGTAGAACAAAGTTTCGCCCTTCGGGATTTGATGCCGCCGTCAATGGAGGGCGTCGGGGAATTAGGCGCACTTGTGACCAAACGAGCGCTACTAGCCAAAGGGAAAGCAGCGCGCAAGTGAGCCACAACCTTCTCATCGCAAACTTCGGACACCTCCTCCCTTCGTTGGGATTGGGATCAAGTGGCATTTGCGGCAGTAGGTGTCAGAGTGGCAATGGGAGCATAACTGCTTTTGCAACTTGAGAACGCTGTCTTTGCCCACAAGCTTCCGTTCCTTTGCCAACTCGCCGTGTGTTCGGACGAAACCTCTAGGATGCGGCATGGGCAACTTGTGGCAGTCAGCACAAGCGTTGCGCCCATGACACACTTGACAACTCATCCCACCATCCGCAATTCGCTGCGAGTGGCTTTCTCGGAAATCAGGGGTGTGAGACAGTGGGCGTTTGCTGTGGCAATCGCGGCAGGAAGTTTCATCCCAAGTGTGGCAGCGCTGACAAAGCGCCATGTCCTTACGGGCTTTAAGGACATGGACAGCCACGAAGTTGTCAGGATGGGGCATCTCCGTGCCGTGACAGTTGGTGCAAAAGCTTAGAGCATGGCAAGTTTGACAACTAAAAACGCCCTTCCGCAACGCTTCCAGCGCATGTCCGCTCTTCCTTTGTTCTGCACCCCTTCTCCTTTGTCCCACAAAGCCAGGTTGCTTGTGCGATTTGGGTTTTGCGCCTTCGTGGCAGTTCTGACAGAACCGTTGCGTGTGACAGGTCGCACAGGCTTGCTCCTTTCCCATGTCCTTTGTTCCTTGCCCTGCCTTGAGCGCCAACAACTTTCCGTGCCGCTCCAGAAAATCGGGGGCTTTGTGGCTTTCGGGCAAAGCGCCTTTGTGGCACTCGTCGCAGGATTGTTGGGAGTGGCAGTGGTAGCAAAGTTGGTGCATTGTCCAACCCGACCACTGCTTTGTTTCCCCAAATTTCGCCAATTGCCCCCCATGCCCTTTGAGCCATTTGGTGTCGTGCCGCATCAATTCGTGGCACTCTTTGCAGTAGTTCTGCGTGTGACAGGCGTTGCACATTTGAGGGCGCTCGGCAGCGTTGCCGAAGTGGAATTTGAGCCACATCTCGTCGTGGGAAGCGGGGCGCCTTTTTTGGTGGCAGGCTTGACAGAAGAAAGGCTTGTGGCAACTATTACAGCTTTCAGGGTCTTTGCGCACCTCAAACTTGTGGTTGAGAACCCAGTTCTCTTCAAAGTGAGACGGCGGTTTCTCCGGTTCAACAGGCGGGATGGGCGGCATCCGAGAGTTGGGACCGATGCTGACGATGTAAGCCACCAACGCTTTCATGTCCTCGGGCGGCAAATCGTAGGCAGGCATGACGGTGTGGGCGTTGAAAGCACCAGGGTGGCGCAGGATGGCTTCCACCTTCTTTGGATCTCGCTTGCCGCCTAAACCCAAGTCTGGACCAACGGGACCGCCACCCCCGTTGATGCCATGACACGAGTAGCACTTGAGCTTGACGAACAACTGTTGCCCACGCTTTTCCAACGGCGATAAGCGCTCTGGATGAGGCAGGGCTTCCATGCCTTTGATGTTCAAGGCGATGATGACGAACAAGACCAGCAAGCCCGTCGTGACCGCTGGCATCCGTCGCATAGGATGCCGCTCTGGGTTGCGCTCAATGAAGGGCACAAGGAGCAAAAGCAGCACCAGCAAGGTGGGGAGCACGAAGGAACCGACGAACTCCAGATGGGGCGGAAAAAGTTTCAGCAACTCGTGCAGCCACAGGACATAAAAGTCGGGGTGCGGTTTGTAGGCAGTGTCAAGGGGATTGGCGCGCGGCTCTAAGGGGGCAGGGTAGCGGAGAGCGAGCCAAACGAGCAGACCCAGCAAGAGCAACGCTTTAAACCCGATGCGGGCAGTGTGGTCGGGATGGAGCCGTTGCGTTTTGGGCACTTCCTCTTCCTGACCGACCGGTACCCATGCGGGAGTGACACCCAAATGATGCACTTGCCGAATATGCCATGCCACGACAATGAAGGTCAGAATGGGCAGCACAAAGACATGGAGCACATAAAAGCGCATCAAAGTGACGATGCCCAATTGCTCACCGCCCCGCAGGAAATTGGCAACCGCGTGCCCAATAAGGGGGATGCCCTCCGCTATTTTCAGCCGAACTGCCGTGCCCCAATAGGCTTTCTGGTCCCACGGAAGTGCATAACCTGTCAACCCAAAGGCAACAACGAGCAAGAGGGAAAGAACGCCCGTCACCCAAATCATCTGCCTCGGTTTTTTGTAAGCGCCCCACAGAAACGCCCGAACGAGGTGGACGATGAGTAGCAACACAATGAGGCGAGCCGTCCAGTAGTGCAAAGCACGGATGAACTTGCCGAAGGGCAAGTAGTGCTCAATGTATTGCACCGAGACATAGGCTTGGTCGGGCGTCGGGCTGTAGTAGAACATCATCGCCCCGCCTGTGACGAACAAGATAACCAAACAGAGCACCAAAAGAGCGCCAAAGGTATGCCCCCATCCCACTGTTGCCGGCAGCGGCTGCGCCCAAAAACGATGCCATGCGCTGACTAATCCGGTTTCCCGTTCCAGCCACTCTGTGAAACGCCGCAAGGGGCATCACTCCTTTCGCTCGTTCCCGCCAAGTCACCATCATCGGGAATTCTTCACGACGGCTCGTGGAAGCAGGTGCCCCATGCTAGATGCTAACTCAGCCGCACGAACAGGAAGTTGTTTTCCACCTTGTGGGGGAACTCTTGGAGCGGGCGAGGCGGCGGACCTGCCTTGACACTGCCGTCTATGGCGAAGTAGCCGTCATGGCATGGGCAGAAGAAGGCTTGTTTCTCCCTCTCCCAACGGACGGCACAGTTGGCGTGGGTGCAAATGTTGGACAGCACCTTCACTTTCCCGTTCGGCAGCACGACGACATAGACACTGGTGCGGACAGTGCGGATGACCCAACCGTCCCGCCGCTGGTAAGCCAGCGTTACCGCCTTCGGCTCGCCTAGACGAAAGTCCGAAAGAGGTCCCACTTTCAGCCACCTTTCCTTTTCACGCCGAAAAGCAGGAACGATGAGCATCACTAATGGAGGGACGCTCAAAACGCCAGCAACGATGGTCGCCGACAATTTGACAAATCGGTCAAGCCATTGCCTTCGGCTCACTGACACTTCCAACGGGCATCACCTCAGACGCAAGGGTCACATTTGTCAATTCGCTTTTCGGCGTCCTCAATCACCTTTTCAATTCTTCGCCTCCCCTTACCGCTCCCCTGTCGGGGAAATTTCTGACTATCCTCTGCCCCCAATTGGGGCATGGGAGCGGGATGCCCACGGCAAAGGAACGAAGTGCGTTAAGATTTTGTAGCAGTGCCCGTTAATAGAGAAACTGTCAACCCGAAGGAGAGCAGGGTGACCGAACCGATGAAGCGGCGATTTTCGCACCAAGTCAACACAGCGACGGCTCTAAGACTACTGGCGGGGCGGGATGTTCGGCAGTGGGTGCGGAAGTTTTTGGAAGGGATGGGCGAGCCTGAGCCGCAACCTTTTACGCCCTCCGACTTCCAATTGGCGGCATTGGAGGCGGTGATGGAACGGGACACCATCGTCGTTGCCCCAACGGGCAGTGGCAAAACCTGGATTGCCGAGCAAGCCATCGCCCGCTTCCTTGAAGAAGGACGTCGCTGCTGGTATACGACTCCGCTAAAAGCCCTCAGCAACCAAAAATACGACGCCTTCCGCGAGTTGTTTGGGGAACAAAATGTGGGATTGCTCACGGGGGAGCGACGAGAAAACTCTCAAGCGCCCATCATTGTTGCCACGACGGAAGTCCTTCGCAACTTGCTATATTCCTCGCCGCCGTCATCCCTTAATTCCCCTGACAATGCCACGGATTTCGCCGCAACGACCTTTGGACGGCAAGTCACTGCCCCCGCCGACTTCATCGTTTTGGACGAAGCTCACTACCTTGCTGATCCCGAACGGGGCGTCACTTGGGAGGAAGTCATCATTTTGGCGCCTGCAGAAAGTCGCCTCTTGCTTCTTTCCGCCACCATCGCGAACGCAGACGAGCTTAAAGGTTGGATGAAGGAAGTTCGGGGACAAGAGCCTGCCCTCATTTGGGTAGACAGCAAGGAACGACCGGTGCCGCTTCGCTACGGCATCCTTGATCGCTTCGGTCGCCCCCTCCCGCTGAAAATCGTGGACTTGCTGCCCCAAAAAGCGCTAAAGCGGTTGATTTGGCACAATGTCAACCCTGTGGAAATTGTTCATCGGCTTAAAGAGCGGGACTTGTTGCCGGCTATCATCTTCCTGCCGCGTCGGCGCGATTGCGACGAAGCGGTTCGGATGTTTCGGCGCTACCGAATGGAAGAAGGGCGCCAAGAGCGGGAAACCCTGTTTGCGGAACTGGCACAGCAATTCCCTCGCCTTTGGGAACATCCGTTAGCCCGTTACCTGATTGAAGGGGGCGTGGCGCCTCACCATGCGGGACATTTGACCGCATGGAAAATTGCTGTGGAGCGGATGTTGCGGGCGGGGCTGGTTCGGGCAGTATTTGCGACCACTACTTTGGCGGCAGGCTTGGATGTCCCCGCTCGCACCGTCGTGTTGCCCACCCTCCGCATCCGTGACGAGAAAGGGGAGCGCTCATTGACGGCTTTAGAGTTCCACCAGATGACCGGACGGGCAGGTCGGCGCGGAAAGGACAAAGTCGGCTTCGTTCTCCTCATCCCCCGCCATCCCCGCGATTTTGAACGGGCAAAAGAGTTAGCCGAAAGAGAGCCAGAAGATTTGCGCTCTGCCTTCCGAGTCCAGTATTACCAAGTGCTCAACTTGCTGGCGACGATGGGCTACGAAGACGCCATAAAAGTGGTGGACAAAAGTTTTGCTGTCTACCAAATGGCTCGCCGCAGCCACCGAAAGGCGCGGACGGTCCGTCAAGAGTTGCGGACGGAATTCAAGCGGAGAGCCGCCTTGCTGAAAGAGTTGGGCTATTTGACGGAGGATTGGCGACCGACCCTCATCGGCGAGTGGGGATTGCTGATTCGCCACGAGCGCTCCCTCTTCATCGTGGAAGCCGTTCGTCAAGGGTTGATGGACACCCTTTCGCCCGAAGAGTTAGCGGGGTGGGCAGCCGCCTTCACGACCGAGCGGTCGCCACGCTACCCCGTTGCCCGTGTCCATTTAGAGCCCCTCTTTTGGCTTGTTTACGAGTTGGAGCAGTTGGAAGAGCGACACAAGTTGGAGCCCTCCCGCTTCTCCGAAGAGTTTGAAGGTGACCAATGGAGCGATGCAAACCGACGGGCAGCAGCGGTCTTTTTATGGGCAGAAGGAAAATGGGATTGGCAAATGGTGGTGGAGCGGAGCGGAAGCGATGAAGGCGACCTGCAACGGCTCATCTTGCAAGCGGCAGAAGTGTTGCGCCAACTGGAAGATTTGCCTTTGCCCGTCGCGCACCGGGCAAAGTTGGCGCGTCTTTCCCTCCTGCGTGACCCTGTCACCGATGTGTGGCGCCCCATTGAATAAAACAACGGCGCCTCTCTTTGCTCCCCTCCCTCTCACATCTTCCGCCAAGCCCCAAAATCACAGAGGGCATGACAGGGCTTGAGAGGGGTGATGCCTTCGTGCGGAAGTTGACTGGTGCTGAGCGAATAGAGCGATGGCGCTGTTACCGTCCGCCAAAGCGGTTTCCCATTGCCGCAATTTTGGACAACATTCGGAGCGCTTACAATGTGGGGGCAATGTTCCGCACTGCCGAATGTGCCTACATTGCCGAATTGGTGCTTTGCGGCATCACGGCTCGCCCATCCCACCGGAAAGTAGAAAAGACCGCTTTGGGCACAACCTGGCTGGTGCCTTGGCGCTATTTCGCTGACACGATGGAAGCGGTGCAAGTGCTGCGGGGCGAAGGGTGGACAATTGCGGCACTGGAAATCACGGACGAAAGCATCCCCATCCAAACGGTAGAGCGCCGCCACTTCCCCCTGGCATTGGTCATCGGCAACGAAGTGACGGGTGTAGACGAAAAAGTGTTGCAGGCAGCGGACATGGTATTGGAAATTCCCCAGTTCGGCGAAAAAGAATCGCTCAATGTTGCTGTTGCCTTCGGCATCGCCGTGTTCTTGTTGGTAGAAAAACTGCGAAGTGATGAGAGAAACTGTCAATAGCCTTGTTCTTCCTCGGCTCGCTTGGTGGCGTCCCACCAGTAAAGGTAGGTTTGGTAGCGCTCAAGAGCAATTTCGCCTCGCTTTACTGCCGCTCGCACGCCGCAACCTGGTTCGGTCGTGTGGGAGCAGTTGTTGAACTCGCAGGAAAATTGGGTGAACTCGCGGTAGAGCACAGGCAGCGTTTCCAGAGCGACCCATTCAGGCAAGTCCACTTTTTGGAAGCCGGGCGTATCTGCCACCCAGCCGCCGTGCGGGTTGGGAAGGAGTCGCACTTCGGTGGTAACATGGCGCCCACGCCCTGTCTTTTCGCTCACTTCCTCCGTCCGCAATTTTGCGCCTAGGATAAGAGCGTTCAGGATGGACGACTTGCCAACGCCGGACGGTCCTGCCAGCACCACCAAATTGCTCTTCATGGCTTCCCACAGTTGCTCCAACCCTTCCCCCGTCTCCACGCTGGTGCGCAAGAGGGGATAACCGAGGCGCTCGTACAGGGCAACCCATTTCTTGAGCTGGGGCAATTCCCCCTTGCGCACCAAGTCCATCTTGTTGAACACGATGGTGGCGGGCACTTCAAAGAACTCCGCCTGTGCCAGCAAGCCGTCCAAGATCAAGTTGCTGAAGTCGGGCTCTCGCCAACTCATCACGATGAGCAACTTGTCCACATTGGCGACGGGCGGTTGGGGCAAAAGGTTCTTACGCTCTTCCACTTCATCAATGGCGACTTCGTGAGGGGAAACGGGGCGGACAATCACCCAATCGCCCGCATAAATGCGTTCACCCTTCTTGCGCAACTTCCCGCGCAGGATGCCCAGAGCCACCCGCTGTTGCTCTGGCAGCCAAACTTCCGTTTTCGCTCCTGATCTGGCGACGACCAATCCCCGCATTTCTTCATCTCGTCGGTTGTGGCAAAATTCAAGCGGTAAAGCACGAAAGAAATTTTGCGACGAGCCAAAAGGGTTTGACAAACGGCGGCAAAACATTAAGGAGGGAGAGAAGAGATGTCAGAAGTGCGCGTGGAACGAGACGCTTTGGGAGAGGTGCCAGTTCCCGCAGGAGCCCTTTGGGGTGCCCAAACGCAACGCGCCATTGAAAACTTCCCCATTAGCGGCATTCGCTTCCCGCGAGTTTTCATCCGAGCGCTGGGTTTGGTCAAGTTGTGTGCGGCGAAAGTGAACAAGGAGTTGGGGCTGCTGGACGAGCGACGCGCCGACGCCATCATGCAGGCTGCCCGCGAAGTAGTGGAGGGCAAACTGGACGACCACTTTCCCCTTGATATCTTCCAAACGGGTTCAGCCACTTCCACCAACATGAATGCCAATGAGGTCATCGCCAACCGAGCCTGCGAAATCTTGGGAGGGCAACGGGGCGACAAGTCTCTCGTTCACCCCAACGACCATGTGAACTTGGGACAGTCGTCCAATGATGTCATCCCCTCCTGCATTCATATCGCCGCCGCTTTAGCCATCCACGAGCAATTACTGCCCGCTTTGGAGAGGCTGTGTGCCGCTTTGAGGGAGAAGGCAAAGGAGTTTGACGACATTGTGAAGACGGGGCGGACGCATTTGATGGATGCGATGCCCGTAAGGTTGGGACAAGAGTTTTCAGGATATGCGGCGCAAATTGCGTGGTGCAAGGAGCGAATTGAAGCGACGCTGCCGCGCCTTTACGAGTTGGCATTGGGGGGCACGGCAGTTGGCACAGGCATCAACACGCACCCCGAATTCGGCAAGCGCATCGCCGAAGCCTTGGCGCAAGAGACAGGCATCCCCTTTCGCGAAACCCGCAACCACTTCGCCGCTCAAGCCGCAATGGAGACAGCGGTGGAAGTGAGCGGGGCACTGAAAACTTTGGCAGTTGCCCTTTACAAAATTGCCAATGACCTTCGGTGGATGAACTCCGGTCCGCAAGCAGGCTTGGCAGAAATTCGGTTGCCTGCCCTTCAACCCGGCTCGTCTATCATGCCTGGCAAAATCAATCCCGTCATCCCTGAAGCGGTGATGATGGTGGCGATGGAAGTGTTTGGCGCCGATGTGACCGTTACTGCTGCGGCTGCGTCGGGCAACTTTGAGTTGAATGTCGCTTTGCCTGTCATCGCCCACAACTTGCTAAAGTCCATCACCCTCTTGGCGAACGCATGTGATGTGTTCGTGAGCAAGTGCATCGCAGGAATTGTTTCCAACCGTGAGCACATGGAACGGCTCGCTGCCCAGAACGCTATCCTTGCCACTGCCTTGGCTCCTTACATCGGCTATGACAAGGCAGCAGAAGTGGTCAAGAAGGCGATGGCAGAGAACAAGACTATCCGAGAAGTGGTGTTGGAGATGGGCTTGATGAGCGCCAAGGAACTGGACAAATTGCTGGATATCCGCAAGATGACCGAAGGTGGCTTCGTCGCCGGAATTAGCGCCGCCGGTTAAGACACTCCTGCTCACAGCGGGACGAAACAAAGGGTTCCATTCGCCAACTCGCTGTCGGAAGGGTTCGGTCCCCGCCGAACCGCACAAAAGCCTTACTAATGCCATTTCACGCGCATTGCCAAAGCAGACTTAATGTCCCCCCCGACGAAAGTCGGGGACTGCAAAAACGAAGCCCGCTAAAACAGGCTTGGCTTTGACAGCAGGCTTTAGCCCGAAAATGTTTTCTCCTTGTCCTGCCATCACCCAAAGAGACGGTTTTTTTTGACTTTCCGCAAGCGGGAGGGAGCAGGATGCCGCAAAATTGGGATGGTGAAAATTGTTGCTTTACGAGGTGACAGCGATGGTTGGTTACATTTCGTGGGATGAATTGGTTCGGGCTTTCTGGGGCAAGGTGCCGTTGGAGAAGGAAATTCCTGCCAATATTTTGGCAGGCACAACGGTTGGGTTGCGCCGACGGGAAATTCCACCCGACGCCAAGAAGGTGCGGGTGACCATTGACGGGCAGACCATAGAAGTGCCTGAAGGGACGCTCATCATTGAAGCGGCGAAGATGCTGGGTATTGACATCCCACACTTTTGTTATCACCCGCGCCTTGAGCCAGTGGGCGTGTGTCGGCAATGCCTTGTGGAAGTAGGCATGCCCCGCCGAAACCCCGATGGGACCATCGCTACCGACGAGCACGGCAATCCTGTCATCCAATGGATGCCGAAACCGCAACCTTCGTGCACTATGACGGTCAGCGATGGGATGGCAGTGAAGGTCAAGAGCGAGGCGGCGGAAGCAGCTCGCCGAGCCGTCATGGAGTTCCTGCTCATCAACCATCCGCTGGATTGCCCCGTTTGCGACCGGGGAGGTGAATGCCCCCTTCAGAATGCCGCCTTCGTGCAAGGGCGTCCCTACTCCCGCTTCACCGAACAAAAACGAACTTTCGTCAAGCCCATCGCTATTAGCCCCCATATCGCCCTTGACCGAGAACGCTGTATCATGTGCAAGCGGTGCATCCGCTTCTGCGATGAAATTGCTGGTGAAAAGCAATTAGAGCAAGTGGAGCGCGGTTGGCAAAGTTACATCGCCGTTGCGGAGGGCGAGGAATTGGACACCATCTTTTCTGGCAATGTCGTTGACATTTGTCCCGTTGGCGCTTTGACCAACTTGCACTACCGCTTTGTTGCTCGCCCGTGGGAGTTGAAGCGCACGGAAACAGTCTGTCCCAAATGCCCTATCCATTGCTCCGTTTTCGCCGATTGCCGTTTCAACTATCCTGTCCGCTTCGTGCCAGCGGGCGAAAACTTGCGCGTCAACGACCTTTGGATGTGTGACATCGGTCGCTTTGAGCAGCGCTATCCCCATTGGGAGCACCGCATCATTACGCCATTAATGCGGGTGAACGGTGAGTTGCAGGAAGTTGGTTGGGAGCGGGCGTTGGACGCTTTGGCGGCGGTCCTTCAACAACACACAGGCGACGCTCTCGCCTTTATTGGCACTGCCGCCATGACCAACGAGGAAGCCTACTTGTTCCAACGCTTCGCCCGCAGTGTCGTCGGGTCAGGCAATGTGGATTTTGCAGAGCGCGATGGGCTAATCGGCGAGTTGGTGCGGCACGGCGGGAAGGTCGGGTTGGGCGTGGATATCTACGCACTCCAAAAGACCGATTGCGCTGTCATCTTGGGCTGCAACCTCTACCGCCACTTGCCTATCGCGTGGCTTTGGATTTTGCAAGCCGTAAAGAAACAGGGTGCCAAGTTAGTCGTCGTCGGCGTGACGGAAGAGAAGCCCCGCATGAAGCGGTGGGCATGGCAGTGGGTTGAGGGGCTGAGGAGGGGGGAAGGAGCGCTGGACAAGTTTGCAAAGATGTTGGCGGAAGCGGTTAGAAAAGTGCGAGCGGGCGAGCGGGTGTGGATTTCCGACGAGTTAGCGGGCATCGTTAGTTTGGAAACGCTGCAAGCGATTGCGGAAGCGTTGGCGAAGGCGGAACGACCAGTGGTGATTTGTGCGTCCAGCGATGACCCACAGCCCGTTGCCCCCGAAACGGTGGCTCAATTGAGGCAACTCCTCGTCAAGCCTGATTGGGATGCTGTCGCTTATGCCCTTCATCACGCCAATGCGCGCGGGTGCATGGAGGCGGGATTGACGCCAGAGTATTTGCCCGGATTGCGACCCGTTCACGATGACGCCATGCACATGGTGCTGCAACGCCTTTGGGGTGATGGGACGCCACCGAAAAGAGGCTTAAGCGCTCGGGAGGTTGCTGAGAGGGCGAAAGAAGGCAAATTGCTTGTTGCATGGGTCGTTGACCCATCACCTGTCCACGAATTGCCGAAGGAATTTGTGGAGGCTCTCGGGCAAGTGCCGCATTTGGTGGTCAGCGCTTCCGTACGAACCCCATTGGCGGGAAAGGCGTGGCTGGTTTTGCCCGATTTGACTTTTGTGGAGAAAAACGGCAGTTATACCAACTGGGCGGGGACAGTGCAAACAGTGCGCCGCGCCGGAAAGCCGCCCTCGGGCGCCCGCCCCTTAGCCCGAGTGCTTATGGCACTGTCGGAGCGATTGGGCAAACCCATCCGCTACCCCGCCCCCAAAGCGGTCTGGAGCGAGTTGGAGCATCTGCGCACCTTGAGCGGCTTAACGCGGGCGATGTCAGAAAAACCCTGACATATTCGGTGAAAGCCGATGCCAAACTTTGAAAGGCATCGGCAAGGAGGCAAGGGCAAATGCGTCAGCACACCGGCACATTGTTGCTCATAACAGCGAGCTTTCTGATGGTTCTCGCTTTTGGGTTGGCGTTCTATTGGGTGCCGCCCGCCAAAGAATTTGCGGAGCGCTACGGAAATGGGCACATCGCCAAACTCATCTTCGTTCATGTTCCCCTTGCCATCGTCTCCTTCGTCGCCTTCACTACTGCGGCAGGTTTCGGGGTTGCCTATCTGCTCACTCGCGACCGACGATGGGATGCATTGGGGCAAGCGACCGTGGAGGTCGGTTGGCTTTACGCTGTGCTGGCAACAGCAACGGGGGCTTACTTTTCCCGCTTGGCATGGGGCGAATGGTGGAGTTGGGACCCGCGTCAAACGACCATGTTTTTGGTGCTGCTGACCTACACGGCTTACCTTTTGGTGCGGGAGGCTATTGACGACTCTGACCGACGGGCGGCGGTTAGTGCCGTTTATGCTGTCTTGGGTGCCATTGCCTCCGTGTTCCTTTACTGGGTCGTGCCTTATTTGCCTACGGTCATACAAGCCAGCGCACACCCATCAGGCATCATCGCTAAAGGCGGGCTTGACTTTGCCTACCGAACCGTATTGCGGCTTTCCTTGCTGGGGTTTTTGCTTGTGTGCATTCAACTGGTTCGCCTGCGTGCCGCTATCACTCTGCTTAAATGGCGGCAGCAGATGGCAGCACTATACCGAGGGGAGGCGTGAACCGATGGGCGAGGCTTTGCCTTTCTTCCTGACCTGGTTGGTCACATGGCTGGCATTGATGGCTTACCTTTGGCGGTTGGAAGCCAAATTGCGAGCAATAGAGCGCAAAGAATCATCGCCTTCGTGACAGCCGCAAGGAGGTGAGAGCCGATGGAGCGGCACTGGAAATGGTGGGCAGTTGTTGGGTTGATGGGCTTGGTCGCTTACGCGGGCTACGCCCTTTTCTCGTCCGGCAATCTTGTCCAGCCGTATGTAAGTTTTGCGGAAGCAAAAAGGATGACAGCGACAGTGCGGGTCGCTGTCTTCCTTGACCACAAAACCCGAACCTACGACCACAAGACAGGTGCGATGGAATTCATGGCGCGTGACACAAAAGGAACGGTTTGCAAGGTTCGGCTCAATCCCCATTTCGTGCCGCCTGCCGGGTTTGAGCAAACGCCGATGGCAGTGGTCATCGGACGATATCGGAACAGTGTTTTTGAAGCCGACCGCATGTTCTTAAAGTGCCCATCCAAGTATGAGGGGCAGTAGCAATCGCACCATAGCGGGATTGAAACTTTTTCAGAGGTGACGGAGCAATGTGGCTTGGGCGATTGCTGCTTTGGACAGCAATGGCGGCTGCCTTGGGGGCAGCCTTCGCCTATTGGCAGTTAGAGCGACACGAAAGTCAAGGACAAGGAAAGCGCGACGGAGCCGAAGGGGAAATGCGGCGGCGGGCGCACCTTCTGTTTCTGCTAACGGGTGGCTTGCTCATGGCAAGCATGGCCTACCTTTGGTGGCTCCTCATGACCCAACGCTACGAAGTGGCGTATGTGCACGACTACACGAACCGGGCGTTGCCCTCCCTCTACCGTTTCGCTGCCTTCTGGGGTGGTCAAGCAGGCACTTGGATGCTGTGGGCGTTTTTCACCCTCCTTTGGGGTGTGTTGATGTGGAAGGTTGCCCGCCCTTACGAAGCCCCAACTTTAGCCATCCTGAGCGGCCTGATTTTCTTGCTGCTGCTCCCGGCTGCCATTGAAGACCCCTTCCGCATCGCTTACCCTGGCGCAACAGATGGGCGCGGGCTGAACCCGCTCCTTCACAACTTCTGGATGGCCATTCATCCGCCCAGCATGTTTTTGGGCTATGCCTCTATGGGATTGCCGTTTGCGTTGGCATTAGCGGGGTTATGGCGAAAGGATTGGCATGGGTGGACCCGTTACGGTTTGCCGGCTGCTGCCTTCGGGGTCGCCGCACTGGGATTAGGTATCACCCTCGGGGGCGTTTGGTCTTACGAAGTGCTCGGCTGGGGCGGTTATTGGGCATGGGACCCCGTTGAGAACGCTTCCTTCATCCCTTGGCTGGGCTGCACCAGTTTGATGCACCTTTTGCTCGTCCAGCGGACAGCAAAGAGCGCTGCCCGCTCCGTCACCTTTTTGGCGCTGTTGACCTTCTTGACAGCCTACTACGCCACTTTCGTGACCCGCAGCGGCTTTATTCAATCGGTGCATAGTTTCGGTACTTCCACCATCACTTGGTGGATTTTGGGCATCATGCTGGGATTAGCAGCAGTGGCTTTCGGGCTCTTTTTCCTTCGGTTGCGGCAAGTGCCCCCTGTGGAGGGAACGCCTATCGTCTCCGGTTGGGGCAATCTGAACACCTACCTTTACGCGGCGGCAGTGGTGCTCTTCCTATTTGGAGCGCTGGTGTTTGCGGGGTTGTCATTGCCGTGGCTGACTTTGGCAGGCAAGGGGCTGGGGTTGACGAAAATTGGGGAAGTGGCGGTTGACCGAGCTTTCTACGACCGCGCCAGTTTCCCCTTCGGGTTGGTCATGGGCTTGCTGTTGGCTCTCTTTCCTCTGATGGTTTTGGCAGGACCGAAGGAGGAGGAGGCACGGCGAGAGTGGCGGAGAGGGGTTCCGTGGTTGGTGGTCAACATTGCTTTGGCGACCGCCTTGCTGGCGTTCTTGTTCGGCATCCGCCAACCTGTCTCTCTGTTGCTCATCGGGGCGGCAGCGGCTTGTTTGGTGGGCAACTTCTACGCCCTTTCCCTGCGGGCCCGCCAAAGCCCCTTGACAATTGGCGCCTATGTGGCGCACATTGGGTTAGCGCTTTTCATGTTGGGGGTGGTGGGCTCAGAATTGCACGATAGTGCTCGCCAATTGGTCATCCCCGCCGGCGGACACCGCACCGCTCACGGCTTCCTCTTCACCTACTCAGGCATCCAAGAACGCCCCGATGGGAAGTTGGAAGTGCGATTGGAGGCTTACCGAATGGACGGTAGGGTAGCCTTAAAGCCAGAATTCGTCGCAACACCGATTTTCTGGGACACCAATTTCGGCTTGGTGCGCACCCCTTACATCAAGCGCTACCTGACCCACGACATCTACATTGAGCCCATTGACCTGCAAGGCGCTCAAGAGCCGGGCACCCTGACTTTGGCTCGCGGCGAGGAGCGGCAAGTGGGCAATTGGCGCATCAAGTTCGTGCGCTTCTATCTGGCGGGCAAGCCCCTTATGGGAGGAATGCCAAGCAAAGTGGGTGCGGTTCTGGCATTGGACGACGGCAAGCAAACTCACACCGTCACGCCCTACTGGGACTTGGAGAAGAAAACGCGCCACACCATTAAGGTGCCCAACACCAATATCACCGTTTCGCTGGAAGGTATGAATGCGGAAGCCCGCTCCATCACCTTGCGCATTGACGGTTTGGAAGGCTTACACGGGCATGCTGGCTTCCTCGTCGTCAATGTCCAGCGCAAACCGGCTGTCAACTTGGTTTGGATAGGAGCAGCATTAGTGTTGCTTGGCTCGTTGTTGGCAGGGCTGCGACGGATGCGGGAAGCCATCAAGGCACAAGTGGCAACCATTATGGGGGAACAAAAAGTTCGCAAGGCTCGGAAAGTGGCAGCGTGAAAAGTGTCAAGATAGAGGTGGAGGGACAATGCGTTTTCTGGAAGCGGGTTTGGCGGAGGGCGCAAAGGTGGTGATTTTGGGCGCTCCCTTTGAAGGGGCGTCCAGTTACCGAAAAGGCAGCGCTTTAGCCCCGGCTGCTATCCGCCGAGCGTCCCAAAGCATTGAGAGTTATAGCGCTATCTTTCGTGCTGACCTGCGCGATATTTCTCTGGGTGATGCGGGCGATTTGGTCTTGAGCGAGCGGGGGGAGGAAGCCCTTAGCCAAATCGCTGAGGCGGCAGAGAAACATTTGCGAGCGGGGCGACGGCTCGTCGTTTTGGGCGGTGACCACAGCGTCACCATCGGGGTCGTAGCGGGGGCACGGCGAGTGTTCCCGACTTTACAAGTGGCGGTGCTGGATGCCCATTCCGACTGGCGCGACAGTTACGAAGGGAACCGCTATTCCCACGCTTGCACGGTGCGGCGCCTTTGGGAGTTGGTGGAAGGGCGTGTTTGGGTTGCTGGCGCTCGTTCCTTTGTCGGGAACGAAGAAGGGAGCCGCTATGTGCCCCTTGAAGAACTGCCCCAAATGTTAGACCCGAACCGACCGACCTACCTGAGCATTGACATAGACGCCCTTGACCCAAGCCTTTGCCCCGGCGTCGGAAATCCCGAACCAGGCGGGTTGAGTTACGGGCAGGTGATAGCGCTTTTTCAAGCCCTTCGCTCGTTCCCCGTTATTGGCATGGATGTCGTGGAGGTTCACCCGCCTTACGACCCCGCCGAAATTACTGCCGTCACCGCCGCCAAATTGGTGCAAGAAGGCATCCTTGCCTTCTGGGGCACGGAAGGGAGGTGAGAAGCATGGTGGTCGCCATGTTCTATGTAGAGGTCGCTGAAGAACACCAGGAGCAGTTCATAGAAGGCTTCCGCCACCGCGCCAAACTGGTGGATACGATGCCGGGCTTTCGGGGTTTTGAACTTCTGCGGCATCGCGACCAGCCCAACAAGTTCCTCGTAGTGACCCGATGGGAGCGCTATGAGGACTTCGTGGCGTGGACAGAAAGCGAGCAATTTCGGCAAGCCCATGAGCGCGGTGGCACGCCCACTGTTGACACCCACTTGCACCTTTACGAAGTCGTGCTCCCTTAACGGTTTCCCTAAACTTTTCCGTTCCCCTGCCGATAAGGGAAATGGCGCGGCGGAGTAAGCAGAAAGGGTCAGGCTCAGCGACGCCATGCCGCGAGGTGGGCGCCACAGGTTGGTCGCCCACCTATTGCCTTTTTGTGTCATCAGGAAAGCGAGCGGAACGAAAATGAAGCGTTTGCGAATTCTTATCGCTGACGACGAGACCTCTGCTCGGGAGTTGTTGCGGCGGATGTTAGAACGGGAGGGACACTCCGTCGTTACTGTGGGGAGTGGGCGGGAAGCCATCGCCGCTTTCCAGCAAGCCCTGCGAGAAGGCAAGGCTTTTGACCTTGTCATCACCGACTTGGGGATGCCACAAGGAAATGGGCGGCAAGTCGTCCAGATGGTCAAGTCCCTTGCCCCCACTACCTTCGTGGCGGTGTTTTCAGGGTGGGATGCCCGACAAGGCGAAGAGTGGAGCAGGTGGGTGGATTACTTTTTGCCCAAACCGCTCACCCGCTATGAACTGCAAGAACTTCTGCGGAAAGCCACTACTTCGTTGCTACCCCGTTAGCCATTTTGCCCCTTCTCGCCCATCGGCGTTATAATTTGCCAACGAAATTTCGCGAATCCACAAAGGAGGCGATGTCCCTTGTCGCGTCCCGAACGGGTTTTCCTTTACGACACTACTTTGCGAGATGGCGCTCAAGCCGAGGGCGTCAGTTTTTCGCTGGAAGAAAAAATCCGCATCGCTCAAAAGTTGGACGAGTTCGGCATCCACTACATTGAAGCCGGTTGGCCGGGCAGTAACCCAAAGGACAATGAGTTCTTTCGCATCGCTCGCGATTTAGAATGGCGCAATGCCAAGTTGGCGGCGTTTTCCATGACGCGCCGAAAGGGCATCCGAGCCGAAGACGACAAAAACATCGTGACTTTGCTCTCCTGCGGGGCGCCGGTGGTCACCATTGTGGGCAAGACATGGGACTTCCATGTGACGGAAGCGTTGGGGACGACGCTGGAGGAAAACCTGCGCATGATTGAGGACACCATCCGGCTCGCCAAGGGGGAGGGCAAGGAAGTGGTCTACGATGCCGAGCATTTCTTTGACGGCTACAAGCGCAATCCCCATTACGCTCTGGAAACCATCCTGGCTGCTCAAGAGGCAGGCGCTGACTGGATTGTCCCCTGTGACACCAACGGCGGCACCTTGCCCCATGAGATAGAGCGCATCTTGGAGGAAATCAAGCCCCACCTGAAAGTGCCCTTTGGCATCCACACCCATAACGACAGCGACACCGCGGTCGCTAATGCACTGGTTGCCGTGCTGTGTGGGGCTACTCAAGTGCAAGGCACCATTAACGGCATCGGCGAGCGGGCTGGCAATTGCAACCTGATTTCCGTCATCGCCAACTTGGAACTGAAGTTGGGCATCCATTGTGTTGGAAAGGAGCGGCTGCGCAAATTGGCGGAACTCAGTTACTTCGTCAGTGAGGTCGCCAACTTAGTTCCCAACGACAAACAACCCTTCGTGGGGAAGAGCGTGTTTGCTCACAAAGGCGGCATGCACAGCGATGCCGTCATGAAACGCCCCGAAACTTATGAGCACATCCCGCCCGAAGCAGTGGGCAACAAAAGGCGCATCTTGGTTTCCGAATTGGCAGGGCGCGCCGCCATCGTGGCAAAAGCCGCCGAGTTCGGCATCCACCTTGACAAACGCTCCCCAGAAGTCGCCCGCATCATCACCGAAATCAAACGGCGCGAGCACGAAGGCTACGAGTATGAGAGTGCCGATGCGTCATTGGAATTGCTCATCCGTCGCCATCTGGGATTGACCCGTCGCTTCTTTGAGTTGGTCAACTTCACCGTTGTCGTCACGCACCGCAATGGGGACATCACAGCGGAGGCGAAAGTCAAAGTGCGAGTCGGCGATGAGGAGTTGGTCACAGCAGCGGAAGGCGACGGTCCTGTCCACGCTTTGGATATTGCCCTTCGCAAAGCCTTGGAGAACTTCTACCCCGAACTCAAAAGCGTTCGCTTGACCGACTACAAAGTGCGGGTGGTCAACAGTGAAGCCGCCACCGGCGCAAAGGTTCGGGTGCTAATTGAGTCACGGGATGAGGCTGGGGTTTGGACGACCATCGGCGTTTCACCCAACATCCTTGAAGCCAGCCTGATTGCCCTACTGGACAGCCTTGAGTATGGGCTACTGCGGAAGTTAGGCGCGCCTGTTCTTGCCCTTCATAGCTTAGCGCGGGCAAGACAATGAGCGAAGCCGAAAGGAGGTGGTTTCCCGTGATGGTCGTGGAGCCGGGGAAAACGCGGGTCGGTTGGATTGGCACGGGCGTCATGGGGCGATGGATGTGCGAGCATGTGCTCAACAAAGGCTACCAAGTCACCGTCTACAACCGCACGAAAGGGAAAGCCCAACCGCTGCTTTACAAAGGGGCAAAGTGGGCAGACTCCCCGAAGGAAGTGGCGGAGCAATCCGATGTGGTTTTCACCATCGTCGGATTCCCCTCCGACGTGAGGGAAGTCTATTTCGGCGAGAAGGGGATTTTGGCGGGCACGCGAGCAGGCATGATTTTGGTGGACATGACGACAACACAACCTTCGCTGGCGAAGGAAATTTACGAAGCCGCTAAAGCGAAGGGAGCGACAGCGTTGGATGCGCCTGTTTCTGGCGGGGATGTGGGAGCTAAGGAAGCCCGCCTGTCCATCATGGTCGGCGGCGAAAAAGAAGCCTTTGACGCTGTGCTCCCGCTCTTTGAAGCGATGGGCAAAAACATCGTCTATCAAGGCAATCCTGGCTCTGGGCAACACACAAAAATGTGCAACCAAATCGTCATCGCAGGCACGATGATCGGTGTTTGCGAAGCCCTCCTTTACGGCTACAAGGCAGGGCTCAACTTGGAGACCATGCTCCAGTCTATCAGCAAAGGTGCGGCTGCTTGTTGGACGCTGGATAACCTTGCTCCCCGCATCCTGCAACGCAACTTTGACCCCGGCTTCTTCGTGGAGCATTTTGTCAAGGACATGGAGATTACCCTGAAGGAAGCCGCTGCGATGAATTTATGCCTGCCCGCTCTGGCGTTGGTGCACCAACTTTATGTCGCTTTGAAAGCCAACGGTCACGGCAAGAAAGGAACTCACGCCCTCATTTTGGCACTGGAGCAACTTTCCAACACCGTTATGGAACGGAAAGAAGGACCTTCTGAGCAAAATTGAGCGGGGGGTTGGGAATGGTGTGGCTGGTGCTGGCATTGTTGGCGGGTTTGGCAGTTGGTTTCCTCTTCCGCCTTCCATCCGCCATCTTGCAGTGGATAGACTGCTCCATCGTCTTCAGCCTCATCCTCATGCTGGTCAGTCTGGGGATAGAAGCGGGCAATGAGCCGAAACTTCATCACCTGCTTGACCATCGTTGGGGACTTGTGGTTGCTCTGTTGGGGATAGTCGCCTTCGCCAGCCTCCTTTGGGGTTGGGTTTTAGAACGGGGGTTGCGCAAGCCGTGACGGGCATCGTGGCATTAATAGCCTTCTTGGCAGGAGTTCTACTTGCCGAAGTGGGGATTTTACCTTCCGCCCTCACGGCACATGCCGAGCGCATTGGTTTCGGTGCGCTGTGTTGGATGGTGTTTGCTGTGGGTGTCTGGCTGGGAACGCAGCGGGAAGCGTGGCGACAGGTTTGGAAGGTGGGCTGGTGGTTGTTGCTCCTTCCCTTCGGCACATTAGTGGTAAGTTCCCTTTCAGCGGCAGTCATAGGGCTCTTGTGGGGCATTTCGCCCGCTCTCGCTGCCGCCATCGGGGGCGCTTGCGGTTGGTATTCCTTGAGCGGGGTGGCGGTGGCGAAGAGATGGGGTGCCGAAGCAGGGCTTATCGCCTTCAGCGTCAATTTTCTGCGGGAGTTGCTTGCTTTCGGGTTGGTTCCGTTGGTGGCTCGGTTTTCCCCTTGGGCAGCCATCGCCCTTTGCGGCGCCACTGCCGCCGACACCACCCTCCCCCTCCTCGCTAAAGCCACTAACGCTCAAGGCGCCTTCACCGGCTTAATCAGTGGTGGCTTTATCACGGCTTCCGTTCCGCTCCTCGTAACGCTTCTCGCTCATTGGTCTCGGTGACCCCTCTATCAGTGCGGGAGCAGTATCGCTGTGCCAATTCGTAATCCTCCCGCTGGTCAATGTCAAATGCCAGTTCGGGAAGGTCAGCGATGATTCCTTTGCAGCGACACTTTAGCAACTCTTTGCCTCGGCGCTCTAACTCCTCCACAGAGACGAGAAACCACCGACCCACAAAAGGCAGCAGGCTTAAGAGCCATTTGAGCAAGATGTTTGCGCCCGCAATTTTCGCCAACTGCCATTTGCTCTTGCGGGAATGAATGACAGGCTCAGCGAGGGCGACGATGTTGGGGAGAACACTCACCCGCACTAAGAGCAAATTCCCGCCCGTCAACTCCCCTTCCCGCAAGGTAGCGCTGGTTCGCCGCACTTTTTCCGCACCGAAGAAGCGCTGAACGGCTGCCATCGGCACCGCCAAGTAGACCAAGTCAGCCCCCGTTGCCAGCGCCATGTCCAAAAAAGTGCGCAAACTTTTCGCCGTCACAAAGGGCATGTCCGCTGCGCAAAGGAGCAAGTAGTCGTCGGGGTTGGGTTGAACGGCTTGGATGCCAAGTTGCGTGTTCGCCCACAAATCGGCGGTCGCCGGGACTTTCACGACCGGTTCGGGCACGAGCGCCAATAACTCTGGGGTTCCAACGACGGCGATGCGCTTCACCTCTGGTTGGGCTTGAAGGGCAGCAATGATGCGCCAGAGAAGCGGTGTCCCGTTGATTGGCAATAAGGCTTTCGGTTCGCCGCTCCAAATTGTTTTGCCTCCCGCCAGCACAACCCCTTTCACGCTTGCCGATACCACTTGTCGCTCACCTCGCTCCCCTCTTTACGCCTTGCGATACCATTGCTCGTGCCCTTCCTGCGTTGGCGTCTTTTGCTCCTCTGGTGCGGCTTCAAAACTCTGAGCGATCCGCTGCCAGTTAACCTTTTTGCGGCGTCCGTGCATGAAGGTGAAAGCGTTCCACTGCCGCCAAAGGGCATAGCAAAGCATCACCATGAACCCTGCTTCTGCAATCCGCTCCCAAAAGGCTGCGAAAGGAACGCCAATCAGTTGATTGCCCAGTCGCAACAATTCTCGCAGCATTAGCAAGAGAACGCCCAACACGATGAATTGCCAAGAGCGCCCCAACTCCCCTGCCCGCAGAAGGGCATGAAGGCGAACACCCCACCAAAGCGCCAACAAAGTCAACAGCAAAAGCATCATCTCAACAGTCAAAACAAGTGTCATTCGTCGCACACCGCCATCGGGTGAATTTTCCCTTCTCTGTGCCAAACCCAAAGTCCGTAGCGCAGACCGACAGCATCTTGCCATTCAGGCAGCTTAGCGCGCACGCTGTCCAGCCATTTGGTCAGGAAAGGCGCACCAACCAAATGCCCCAATGCCGACTGCATCGTGCCGATGAGGGTGTGAGCGAACCCGACGAAATCGCCCAAAGTCTGCCACCACCGTGCTCGGCTCACCAGTTGTAACTTTTGGAAGTGCAAAGGGAGGCATTGTCGGGCGAACCATGCGTTCAAGTGCTCAAAGAAGGCTTGACAAAATTTGCGCCCCATTAATCGCTCCATCTCCTGTGCCAACAGGTGAGTGAAACTCTGCAGAGTGCGCCAAAGGCGTTCCTCCTCTTCCCGAACCAACCGTTCCAAAGGCATGGGTTGAGTGCACAGGGCAACCGAGGCAAGGGAAGAAACGCCGAACAAGGATGGCAATTGGGACAAGGCGGCTTTCGCTACTTCTGGGTCAAGACTGCTCCCACTCAAAGCGCTCAAACGCTCCAAAGCGCGAGCGGGACTAAGGGGTGGGCGATACCAGCGGGGTGTCAGGAAGGCGCTAATTTGCTCGCTCACCGCTCCAATGCGCCCCTCCAGCGGAATCTCGTCTCCCCGCTTCCCGAAGGGGTAACCGCGTCCATCCACCCGTTCATGGTGGTGACGGATGGCTTCTAACACGGCGCTGGGCAAATGCATCGCTCCTACAAGGCGTGCTCCAACGGAAGGGTGACGCTGGACTTGCGTGTATTCGTCTTCTCTCAAGGGACGGGGCTTTTGGAGCACTTCCGCTGGCAAGGCAATTTTTCCGACATCATGGAGTAGTCCCGCAATGCTCAGTTGTTCCACTTGCTCATCGGACAAAGTAAGCGCCCGCGCCGTTAGGGCTGCCACTTTTGCCGCCAACAATCCGTGCTCTATTGCCCAAAGTTCGCGCTTTGCAAGGGTGGACAACAACTGCCACCACTTTGGGTCAGGCGGCTCACTCCAATCCCACCGAAAACCTGTCATCACCTTTCACCCCATTCGGATGCTTCGGCGGATAGTGCGGGCGAGGCGGCTCCATGCGGCGAGGGGTCGCACTTTCTCCAAAGCCTGCATCGCCTGGATGCGCTCAAAGAAAATGCCAACCACTGCTGTGCCGCTACCTGTCATTACTGCTGCCACCGCACCTGCCGCCAACAAGTGTTGCTTCAATTCTGTCACGGCTGGAATGCGGGCGGCGATAAGGGGCTCAAAGGCGTTGACCGCAAGGGAGCGAATTTTTTTCGCCTCGCGCCGCCACAAAGCCTTTGCCAGCGCCGTGGGGTCAGTGAGAACTTGGACAGGATGGGCATCCCAAAGGGCAAAGGCTTTTTGTGTGGGCATCTCTTCTGAAGGCTTGGCGAGAACGAACCACAATTGCGGCAATTGCACAGGTGTTAATCGCTCCCCAATACCTTCCACAACGGCGGCGCCCGTCGGGCACAGGAAGAAGGGCACATCGGCACCAACCTTTGCTGCTAACGGCACTAACTTTTGCCATGACCAACGCAACCGCCACAGGCGCCGCAACGCCAGCAAAGTGGCTGCCCCATCGCTGCTGCCGCCCCCTAACCCTGCCCGCTCTGGGATGCATTTTGTTAAGGTCACGGTGAAACCTAAAGGTTTGCTCGCTGCCTCCGCCAACAAGCGAGCCGCCTTCCAAACCGTGTTATTTTCGTCAAGGAGAAAGCCAAAAGGGTCGGTGACCTGAAAGGTTTCAGCGGGACGAAACTGCAACTCATCCCACACGCTCACTGCCGTCATAAGGGAGCGCAAATTGTGATAACCGTCGGGGCGTCGGTTGACAATTTGCAAGCACAAATTTACTTTCGCCGCACACCGAACAAGCAGCACCCTCATCTTCGCTCACCGAAGACCTCAATGGGCTGGGATGCCTGCAAGTGCTGCGCTGCGGTTACGATGAGGGTTACCGTCAAGTCAATGCCCAGCGCCGCCACATTGAGCACGAGATGGTAGAGTGACGGGTCGTTCCAATCCACCCCGTAAAACTGGCGCAGGTATTCGGCGCGGCGTTTGTCTTCGGCAAGAATCTTTTGGCGCGCTTTTTCAGGGGGCAGATTTTCCCGTTGAAGAAGGCGTTGAACGCGCCATTCCAAAGGGGCGAAAAGCCGCGCATGTAAAGCATTAGGGAAATCGCGGAGCACCACCATGCCGCCCCGACCAATGAGGATAACCCGCCCTTTCTCTGCCAATTTGCGCAACGAAAGTTGAGTGAAGCGAAGGCACTCTTCATGGTCTAACACTCGGCTCCCTTCCCGCTGCCACTGGTCGCGGGACGGCAACCAAATGGGGGCATCCCGTAACGGTCCCGGCGACCAAGTAAGTGCCTCTTCAGGGGTGGCAAACCGAACCAATGCTCGCAAGAAGCGCTCAATGGGTGAGAGAGCCGCCTCGTCGTAGCGAGCCACTTCCTCCTCGCTCGCCTGTGCTTCCGCCGCCACATGTGCCAGCAATTCCTTGTCCACCACCTCATAGCCCAAAATTTCCGCTGCCCGCTTCGCAATTTCATCAGCGGCACAACCGAATTGTCGGCTGATGGTAATGACACCCATGCCCGCGACCCTCCCTTGCAGGGGAAAATTGCCGTTGCAATTCTACCGCACCTTCTCGTTTGCTGTCAAGAACCCGATGCGACTTTGGGGGAAGGGGGTGCGGCTCTGCAGCGAGGTATTTTGTCCATCAGGCAGCAACGGCTTTTTCGCGTTGGGTGACGGTGAAGGTGAATTCACCCTTTTCGGTGTCGTAGTCCACAAGGACATGGTCGCCTTCCCTGACTTGACCGCTGATGACCATCTTCGCCAGCGGGTTGGCGATGTGCTTTTCTATCATGCGGCGCAAGGGTCGGGCGCCAAAGGTCGGGTCATAACCCAACTCTGCCAATTTTGCCCGTGCCCCTTCGCTCAGTGTCAGCGTGATGCGCTTGTCGGCGAGCCGCTGCTTCAGCCGCTCAAATTGCAAGTCCACAATTTGCTCAATGTGCTCCTTCGTCAAGCGGTTGAACACGATGACTTCGTCAATGCGGTTTAGGAACTCGGGACGGAAGGCGCGCCGCAGGGCGTCCCAAACTTTCTCGCGAATGCGCTCTGGGGAATCAAACTCGGTGATGAACTCGGTGCCGATGTTGCTGGTCATGATGATGAGAGTGTTGCGGAAGTCAACGGTGTGCCCTTTGCCATCTGTTAAGCGCCCGTCATCCAACACTTGCAGCAGGACATTGAAGACTTCGGGATGTGCCTTTTCAATCTCGTCAAAGAGCACGACACTGTAGGGGCGCCGCCGCACCGCTTCCGTTAACTGACCGCCTTCCTCGTAGCCGACATAGCCAGGCGGTGCCCCAATCAAGCGAGCGACGCTGTGGCGCTCTTGATACTCGCTCATGTCAATGCGAATCATCGCCCGCTCATCGTCAAAGAGGAACTCCGCCAATGCTTTCGCCAATTCGGTCTTCCCAACGCCTGTCGGACCGACGAAGATGAAACTGGCGATGGGTCGGTTGGGGTCTTGCAAACCAGCACGGGCTCTACGGACGGCGTTGGCGACGACCTCAATGGCATGGTCTTGCCCAACGACACGGCGCTTGAGCCGTTCCTCCATGTGCAGCAATTTCTCGGCTTCCGTTTCCATCAACCGATGGACGGGAATGCCTGTCCACTTGCTCACCACTTCGGCAATGTCCTCCTCGTCCACCTCTTCTTTGAGCAAGCGTCCATTCTTTTGCACTTCCGCTAGCATTTGCTCCTTTTCAGCCAGTTGCTTTTGCAATTCGGGCAAGCGACCGTAGCGCAACTCAGCGGCTTTGTTCAAGTCGTATTCGCGCTCGGCGCGCTCAATCTCAAAGCGGACTTGCTCTATCTGCTCTTTGAGTTGGCGGATGCGTTGGATGATTTCCCGCTCCATCTGCCACTGCGCTTTCAGTGCCTCCAACTTCTCCCGCAATTCCGCCATTTCCCGCTCCAACTTCTCCAAGCGCTCTCGGGCGACAGGGTCATCGCTGTCCTTGCTCAAAGCAACCCGTTCAATCTCCAACTGGCGGATTCGTCGCTCCACTTCGTCAATTTCCGTCGGCATGGAGTCAATCTCCATGCGCAGTTTTGCGGCGGCTTCGTCTACAAGGTCAATGGCTTTGTCGGGCAAGCGGCGGTCAGGGATGTAGCGGTGCGACAGCACAGCGGCAGCGACAAGGGCACTGTCCTTAATGCGGACTCCGTGATGGACTTCGTAGCGCTCCTTCAACCCGCGCAGGATAGCGATGGTCTGCTCAACGGTCGGCTCGGCAACATAGACAGGCTGGAAGCGGCGCTCCAAGGCAGGGTCTTTCTCAATGTGCTTGCGGTATTCGTCCAGTGTCGTGGCGCCAATGCAGCGCAACTCGCCTCGTGCCAAAGCGGGCTTGAGCATATCACCGGCAGCGACAGCACCCTCGGCAGCACCAGCGCCCACGATCGTGTGCAACTCGTCAATGAAGACAATGATGCGCCCTTCGGATGCGATGATTTCGTTGAGCACCGCTTTGAAGCGCTCCTCAAACTCGCCGCGATACTTGGTGCCTGCCAGCAAAGCCGCCACATCCAACTGGACGACGCGCTTGTCTTTCAGACTGTCGGGCACATCGCCCGCCACGATGCGTTGAGCAAGCCCTTCCACAATAGCCGTCTTTCCAACACCAGGGTCGCCAACAAGTACGGGGTTGTTTTTAGTGCGGCGGGAAAGGATGTGGATGACGCGGCGAATTTCTTCGTCGCGCCCAATCACGGGATCAAGTTTTCCTTGTCGTGCCAATTCCGTTAAGTCGCGCCCAAACCGCTCCAGCGCTTGGTAACGCTCCTCGGCACTTTGGTCGGTGACGCGGTGCGGACCGCGAACGGACAGGATGGCTTGGTGCAAAGCGTGTGGGGCTGCTCCTTCCTCCCGAAGGAGGCGCCCTGCCGGACCGTCATCGTGGGCTAAAGCGAGCAAAAGGTGCTCGGTGCTGATGTAGTCGTCGTGCCACTCTTTGGCAATTTGCTCAGCGCGACCGATGAGATGGAGCAAACGCTGGCTCAAGTAGACTTGGGTGGCAGAAGTTGCCTGCGGGAGACGGCGAACTTCCATCTCGGCGCGACGTGACAAAGTGTCAATGGGAACGCCTAACTTCTGCAAAACGCGGACTGCTACCCCGTCGCGGTCGCTAAGCAGCGCCACAAGCAGGTGCTCGGGCGTCAATTCCGGGTTGCGCCGCTCCACCGCAAGGCTATGGGCACTTTGCAAGGCTTCCTGTGCTTTCAGTGTGAAGCGGTTCCAGTCCATCTTCGCTCACCTCAGTGCGAAAGCGGTGCATAGAGTGTCAAGGAAAAAGGTCACTTGGAAAGCAAGCCCACCGCAAGGGGGAAAGCGCCTGAAGCCGTTCTCTGTTTACCCGTTTCCCACTCTCGTTATGCCTGCTGCCGCTTTCTTTGTGACACTGGAAGGCAAAAAGTTACGGGTCGGTCACTGGTTGAAGCGCTGCATAGCGGTTTCAATTCCCTGTGTTGCCCAGACGATGGCGGCATCGGCGGCGCGCTCAACGGCTTCTGCGATAAGAGGCTCCTCGTCAGGCTCAAAAGGCGAGAGCACGAAGGTGACTAAGTCCACACCTTCAGGTGGGGCACCAACCCCTACCCGCAGCCGGGGCACCTTGTCCGTTTGCAAGGCGTCCAGGATGGATTGGAGCCCCTTGTGCCCCCCGCTACCCCCTTTGGGGCGAAGGCGCAACTTGCCGAGCGGCAAGTTCACATCGTCCAAAACCACCAAGATTTGCTCTGTGGGAAGCGCCAGTTGGCGAACGGCTTCCTGAACGGATTGCCCGCTCAGGTTGACATAGGTGAGGGGCTTGAGAAGGGCTATCCGAAAACTGTCAAGGGAAGCGACGGCGTAGATGCCCTTGAAGCGGGTTTCATCGTGCCGAATGAAAAGCCGCTTTGCCAAAGCGTCCACGACCCGAAACCCAACATTGTGACGGGTTCGGGCATATTCGGGTCCGGGGTTTCCAATGCCGACAATGAGCCGGTCAACAGGTTCAAGGCGTCGGCGCCAAAAGAGCAAGGCGAACACCTCGGTCGGGTCGGGCGGAGCAGCGAAAACTGCCCCGCCCTTTTCGCTACGCTGCCGGTGCCAAGTCAGCGGGCGCTTGCGCTTCGGTGACCGCCGGCACGAAAAAGTCAAGGTGCCGCAAGGTTAGCCGCATTGGGTCCCTTTGGACTTCCTGAAGTACCGTGTCAAACTCCAACACACCATCCTCCGTTTGGACACGCAACCGCACCGGCTTGCCTGCCTCAGGAATGGTTTGACCCAACACCTTGAGCGCTTCCTTCGCCGACAACTTTATGGGCAGGTTGCCGTTGGGCACCGCTTTCCCATAGACGACGGCAGGGATGAACCCCTGACGGCGGAGCCGCCTTGACGGGCTCGTCCCAATCTCGTGACACGACCACACCCATGCGGTCAAGACCTGTTCCATCGCCCTTTCACCTCCGTCGCCTAAAGTGACAAAAGCGGAGCCGAAGGGAAAATTTGGGAATGCCATCAGGGCGAATGTCTGCGCTTCCCATCCCCAACAATCCGTCAGGGTTTGCCCCGACAGCCTTTTCCCACCACACGGCTAAAGTAATTTTGCCGACAAACAACTCGGATTTGGGAGTGAGAGAAATGAGCGAGCGGACGACTTTGCGCCCGTGCCAAGAAATTGCTCGTGCCATCGCGGAAGCGTTGGCGGCGAGGGACAATCAGCCATCCGACGATTTGGTGCTCAAGCGCAACTACATTGAGCGCCTCAAGCGGGAGAAAAACCCAGAGGGCATCATTGAAGAGTTGCCCCAACTGGCAGGCTGCGACTATCAAGCCATCCCCGAAGAAGACATCGTTCGGCTGCATTGGTGGGGCATTTTCCACGATAAGCCCAAAGTAGGCTATTTTTGCTTGCGCATCAAGTTTCCAGGCGGCATTGTTAAGCCCAACCACTTGCGGGTGGTTGGGGAACTATCGGTGCGCTATGGGAACAATTATGTGGAGTTGACGACCCGTCAAAACTTCCAACTGCACCATGTCCACTTGACCCAATTGCCGGAAGTGTTTGAGCGCATTCGGGCTGCGGGCATGACGACCAAAGGTGGGTGCGGTGACACTGTCCGTAACATCACGGGCTGTCCGGTAGCAGGGCTTGACCCGCACGAACTTTTTGACCCGACCCCCATCATCTTGGAAGCCGCTGACTTGTTTGACCGAACCCCCGAATACTCCGACTTGCCCCGCAAGCACAAAATCACCATCTGCACTTGCCCTTTTTGGTGCACGGCGCCGGAGATCAACTGCGTGGCGCTGGTGGGAGTGGAGAAGGAGGGGCGCAAAGGGTTCACCGTATTGGTCGGGGGCGGGTTAGCATCCACGCCGCGCCTCGCCAAACCTTTGGGCGTATTCCTAGAGCCCCATGATGCCATCTCTGTCATGGTCGCCATCTTGGAACTGTGGCGGACGAACAAGCGCTACCGCGTCTCTCGCGTCAAAGCCCGCTTCAAGTTCATGGTGGACGATTACGGACCAGAGCGCCTGCGCCAGATGATTGAGCAGGCATTAGGGCGGAAGTTGGAAGATTACCCTGAAACGCCTCGTCCCATTGGCTTCACCAACCACATGGGCATAAACGAGCAGAAGGACGGGCGCTATTACATTGGTGTGCCCGTTTGGGCGGGGCAAATGCAAGGAGAACACTTGCTCGCTCTTGCCGATTGGTTGGAAACCTTCGGGGGAGACTTCCGCATCACTCGTCAGCAAAACTTCATCTTGACAAGCGTGCCTGAAAGCAAGGTGGACGACACTTTGGCGCTGCTTCGGGAGTTGGGTTACTCTCCCTTCACTTGCCCGTTAGTTGCCAACAGCATCGGTTGCACGGGCGATCCCTTCTGCAACTATGGGGTGGTCAATGCCAAGCACTACTTGCGAGACCTTGTAGCACACTTGCAGGCAGTGTTTGGTAGCGAAATTTGGCAACAGGTGCGGTTGACCCTTCATGTGGACGGATGCCCTCACGCGTGCGCCCAACACTGGGTCGGCGATCTCGGACTGCAAGGAACAGCGGCAACCCTTCCCGACGGGAGCAAGCAGGAAGGCTTTGACATCATCTTGGGCGGGGGATTGGGCGAATTGCCGCGCATCGGTCGGCAAGTTATCCGTCGTGTTCCCGCCGAAGAAGTCAAGTTCGTTGTGGGGCGGTTGGTTAAAGCTTACCTTGAAGAGCGTAAAGGGAGCGAAACTTTCCAGCAATGGTGCTTGCGTGTCGGCGACGAACGGTTAAAAGCCATCGCTTCCGAACCTACTGCCGTTGGTCTTCAAAGGGCTTGACGCCCAAATCAACCTCGCATAGGGGGTGATCCTCATGGCAGATTTGGCGATTGTCGTGCGCGAGAGCGCTTACGACCGCATCTTGACGCCGTTAGCGTTTGCTTACTTGGCGGCTTCATCGGGACAAGAGGTGGAGATGTTGTTTGTCAATTGGGCAGTCCGCGCCCTCAGCAAGAAGCACGCCGATGACTTGCCTATCTCGGCGGAGCGGGCAGGAAAAGAAGAGTGGCTGAAGCAACAAATCGCCCAAGCAGGTTTACCCACCCGCATCAGCGAGTTGCTGCAGTTGCTGACGAAAACGGGTAAAGTGCGGCTTTATGCATGCACTTTGGCGGCTCAAATTTTCGGTGTCGGCGAAGAGGACCTTATAGACGGAGCCCAGTTCCTGCCTGCCAACGAGTTCCTCGCCAAGATGGCGGAAGCGAAGGTGACCATGACCTTCTGAGATGGGGGGAGCCAGAATGAGTGCCGTCCGAGAAACAGTGGACTTGACAGGAAAGCGGTGTGTATTGGTGACCGCCGCTTTAGCGGAAGCCATTGCCTCGTTGCCGGCTGGCGAGGCGATAGAAGCCATTAGCGATGACCCCGTCGCCCACACCCTTGTCAAGCGCTGGTGCAAGGACACGGGCAACCAGTTGGTGGCAGCGGAGCGGTTGGAGAAGGGTTGGCGGTTGGTTATCCGAAAAAGTGGTGAAAAGAGCAATTAACTCCTGTCAAGAGCCCTTCGCACGGTGGACGGAGAGCCTTTGAATTGCCAAAATCTGAGGCAGGCAAGTTACCGTGCGAAGGGTGACCGACGATGGGCACAAGCGGGACGAAAGTTCGGCTGGGTGTAGAAGTGTTTGCGGAGCGGAAGGAGTTAAAAAAGTGGCGGTGGGGGATGCTCACCAACGCTCTCGCCACCACTTCCGACCTAAAGCCCTCTGTGGACGCTTTGCGAGCGCACGGCTTTTCCATCGCCGCTCTCTTCGTCCCCGAACACGGCTTTTATGGGGCGGCAGGAGCGGGTGAGCAAATCGCCAGCAGTTACGATGAGAAGCGAGGCATCCCTGTGTTC